>Ga0207675_100000030_pt1 | contig 109178 bp, 98 predicted proteins | sample KBSSwiS42_FD_184305 | JGI IMG/M metagenome (GOLD analysis project Ga0207675, IMG submission 184305) | Switchgrass rhizosphere microbial communities from Kellogg Biological Station, Michigan, USA - KBS Switchgrass S4-2 (SPAdes) (version 2) | ecosystem: Host-associated > Plants > Roots >...
GTTTTCGATTCCCGATTCCCGATTCCCGCTATTGTATCGTCCCCGTCAGCGCGCCCTCGGGCTCACGAGTAGTGCGGACCGAAACGTAGAAGGCGCCCGGGTTGGCCCGGAGCTCATCGAGGAGTGGCTTCCCGGCGGGGTCGATCAGGACGCCCGTGCCGCGCACCTGAATGTATTTGTCCTTGAGCGACGCCCCGGTGAACAGCGTGACCACCGGCGGGCCTGCGTGACCGACGCGGTAGACCTGGGCGGCGGTAAAATTGTCACCGCCCGGGTTGTAGACGTTCAGGTGGTACTCGAGTGTGCTATCGCGACGAAGCTTGAGCTCGACTCGGCCGCGAGCGAATGTCCGCGGGCCACTGTTCTTCTTGTCACTCGGCGGGGCCGTCAGCCCGGTCGAGAACACCCGGCGCAGTGCCACCTCTCCCGTCGACGCCGTGGGCGCCGGGACGTTCGGCACATTGCCGGAGGCCGCATCGAGGCAGCCGGCAAGTGGGATCAGGAGGAGGAGAGCGATGCGCATTCGGTGGTAAAACGGGTGGCCTTTGCGTTCAGTTTCGCGACAACGCCCAACTTACTAGGCACATGCCATTCCATCACGAAGATCGCTCACTACGAACTTGCGCCTTCCGCGCCGCCAGGCAAGAGGTCGCAGAACAAGAATCCGTCACGTTCCACGACGACACCACGTTGCACCGCGATTGGCTGACGGAACATCGGCCCATCGTATACGAACGTATGAAATTCGCCGCGCTCTCCACACGGATCGGCCGATCCGGGGAGCGCCTCGAGCAAAGCGCGGTCGTAGTCGACGCCACAGTGCGACACATCAATCTGACGCGGATCGACACACACGACCACCGCTCGGAATCCGCAGGACACGAAACGCCTTGCGAGGTCGGCGGTCCCCTTCCCCCAGAGCGGGAAGACGGGACGCAGTCCGGTGGCCGCCACCAGCCGCTCGCGGTAGGCACGCACATCCGCCAGGAAAAGGTCGCCGAACGCGATCGCTTCGATCCCTTCGCGGCGGATGGCGGTGAGCATTTCCCCCATGGCTCGCTCGTATTGCTCGTTGGTTGCCGACGGCGGGATTCGAACGCTCCACAGCGGGATCTCCAGCGCGGCCGCCTGCGCGGCCACGAGCGACGTGCGCACGCCGTGCATACTGACACGGTCATAGCCGTCCGTCACCGTCGTGAGAAGTCCACGCAGGTCGACCGCCGGGTCCATGAGGAGCTCGTGCAGCGCGAGGGCGCTGTCCTTGCCGCCGCTCCAACTCAGCACGGTGGGCACCGGCGCCGTCATGGTTCGCTCGGGTCCAGCGCGACATCGGCGTCCCGCGCCCGCGTGAGGCGTTGCCCTTCGCTCACCCGCCAGGCCGCAATGCGCTTGTGGTCTCCGGAAAGCAGGACCTCCGGAACCTCGTGTCCGCGAAACGTCGGCGGGCGAGTGTAGCTCGGCGCGCTCAAACCGCGATCGTCGTAGAAGGAGTCGCCGCGCGCGCTGTCCAGATCGGACATCGCCCCGGGCAATAGACGCACGGTTGCGTCGACGATCGCCAGCGCCGCCGGCTCGCCTCCGCTGAGGACGAAGTCCCCGAGCGAGATCTCCTCGGTGGCGAGAAAGTCCGCGACTCGCTGGTCGATGTCCTTGTAGTGGCCGCAAAGCAGAGTCAGCGTCTCGCTCTCCGCGAAGCGCACCGCGTCAGCATGAGAGAATCGGCGCCCGCGCGGCGACAGCAGCACGATGGGTCCGGCGATCTGCAGCGACTCGACGGCCTCGAAGAACGGCTCGGGCTTCATCACCATCCCTGCCCCACCGCCGTATGGGTAGTCGTCCACCGTCCGATGCCGGTCGTGGGTGAAATCGCGCAGATCCAGGACGTTGTACGCCACGGCTCCGGACGCTGCCGCGCGCGCTGGAATACTCAGGGCGAGCGGTGCAGCGAAGAAGTCCGGAAAGATGGTCACGATGTCGATTCTCACTCGATCAACCCCTCGGGCGGATCGACGATGAGCCGGCGCCCGGCGAGGTCCACCTTGGTCACGACTTCCGGCCGGAACGGAATGAGCACGCTCCCATTCGCCCGCCTAACGTCGAGCATGATGCCCTGAGGCAGCTCGTAGACGTCGGTCACGTCACCAAGCGGCTCCAACGATCCCGCCCGGACGACGGACAGCCCGAACAGTTCGTGCAGATAGACCTCGTGCTCGGTCGTCGGGGTGAGCTCGCTCTTCGGCGCGAGCACGTAGCGCTCCCGCCAGCGCTCCGCCTCATTGCGGTCGGCAATGCCATCGAATGCGACGATCCACCCGCCGCCCTTGAACGGCCGGCTCTCCTCGACAACCAGCGTGCGCCCATCGGGAGCCGGATCTCCGTCGACGGTACCGGCGAAAACACGACGGCCGGCCGCGAAGACCGCGTCCGGCACGTCGGTGAGCGGCTCGATGACGAGCTCGCCGTGAATGCCGTGTGCCCTGCGGACGCGCCCGACGATCGTCAGCTCGGGCGCCGCCACGTCACTCGCTCGCGTCGCTCGACGCGGCCGGCTCGCTCGCTTCGCGCACGGGGACCGCGGACGAATTGAGCTTCCGCGCGAGCCGGGCCTCGTGTCGTGCCTTGAGCACGCCCGCCTTACGCAGGAGGGAACGGACGGTGTCGCTCGGAAGGGCGCCGACATCGAGCCAATGGTTCGCTCGCTCGGTGTTCAGCTGAACGGCCTTGTCGCCCTGCCGCGGAAAGTACTGGCCGATGATCTCGATGAACCGACCATCCCGCGGGCTCGTCGAATCGGCGACGATAATGCGGAACGACGGCGCATTCTTGCGGCCGGTGCGGCGGAGGCGAATTCGAACTGCCATGGTGCGTTCTCCTGTGTGGCGTGCGGTGAAACCGTGGGCTCATCGCGACTCCGGCGTTTCCGGAGCGCACCCACGACGAAAAAAAACAGCGTGCCTAACGCATCCCCATCATGCCGGGCGGAAATCCCATCCGCCCGCCTGACGAGGCCTTCTTCATCATTTTCTGCATGTCCCTGAACTGCTCGAGCAGCCGGTTGACCTCGTTGGTCGGCCGGCCGGAGCCTTTGGCGATTCGCGACCGACGAGACCCGTTGATGATCGTGGGGTTCTTGCGCTCCGCGGGCGTCATCGACAGCACGATGGCCTCGACGTGCTTCATGCGCTTCGGGTCGAGGTTCGCCTGCTTGAGCATCTTCGAGTTGACGCCCGGCAGCATCTTCAGGATGCCCTCGATCGGGCCGAGCTTCTGCATCTGGCGCATAGCGACGAGCATGTCGTTGAGGTCCATGCCCTCCTTGCGCACCTTCTTCTCGAGCTTCTTCGCTTCGGCTTCGTCGAATGCGGTCTGCGCCTTCTCGACGAGCGACACCACGTCGCCCATCTGCAGAATCCGGCCGGCCATGCGCTCGGGATGAAACTCCTCGAGCGCATCGGTCTTTTCGCCGACGCCGATGTACTTGATCGGCTTCTTCGTCACTCCGTAGATCGACAGCGCGGCACCGCCGCGCGCGTCGCCGTCCAGCTTCGTCAGGATGACGCCAGTGACGCCTAACGCCTGGTCGAACCCCTGCGCAATGCGAACGGCCTCCTGGCCCGTCATGCCGTCGGCGACGAGCAGAATCTCATCCGGATGAACGGCCTCCTTCACCTTGATGAGCTCCCGCATCATCTCCTCGTCGATCTGGAGACGTCCGGCCGTGTCGAGGATGACGACGCGATCACGCGCGCGCCGTGCCTGGTCGATACCCTGCTTCGCGATCTTCACGACGTCCGTCGTCGTGCGATCAGCATAGACGGGAACGTCGAGCTGCTGACCGAGCGTCTCGAGCTGGTCGATGGCGGCCGGACGATACACGTCACCGGCGATCAACCGCGTCGGTCGCGACTCGAGCTTGAGCCGACGTGCGAGCTTTGCCGCCGTGGTGGTTTTGCCCGAGCCCTGCAGCCCGACCATCATCACGATCGTAGGCGGCACGGAGCTCAGCTTCAGCCCCTCGCGCTGCTCACCCAACATGCTCGCGAGCTCGTCATGCACGATCTTGACGAGCTGCTGTGCCGGCGAGACGGTGCGCAACGACGACACCCCGACCGACTTCTTCTCGACGCGCTCGAGGAACTCGCGCGTGAGCTGGAAGTTTACGTCGGCTTCGAGAAGGACTCGGCGGACTTCGCGGAGACCTTCCTTGATGTCGGCATCGGTGAGCACGCCGCGGCCGCGAAGGCGCGCGAACGTTGCTTCCAGTTTCTCTGACAGCTCATCGAACATAGCCCGTAAAAGTAGACAGCAGAGCGGGTTGAAGCAACCCAAACGCTGTTGCTCCAGCACTTTCCTATTACCTTACACGTCCCTCACCAACCTGCCGCGACGTCCGAGCATGGCACGCAACCAACGCAAAGAAGAGATCCTCAAGTCCGAGCTGCCGCCCGCACTTCCGCTGATGGCTTTGCGCTCGACGATCGTCTATCCGCTCGGCACCATCGCCGTGCAGATGGGCGCGCCGGAGAACCTCGCGTTGCTGCGTGCGAACGAGGAACCCGGGCTCATCGTCGCTCTGGTCGTCGCCAGCGGCGACCACGACGAACCGGTGGAGCCCGGAAAGTTCGTCGGTCGAGTGGGGGTCGCGGCGCGCGTGCACGAGCGGATCAATCTGCCCGGTGACACCGTCCAGATCACTCTCCAGGGGCTTCGCAGGATCACGGTCGAGGCGATCGAGCAGACGCAGCCCTACGCGATCGCCTCGATCAAGGCCGCGCGCGAGACGCCCGCGGAGCCGGCGGAGCTCGAGGACCTGGTCGCCCGCGTGGTGTCGGCCGCGGAAACGCTCGCCGATCTCGTCGACCGCATCCCCGACGAGGTGCCGCAGATCCTGAAGATGAACGTGTCCGACCCGGGTCGGTTCGCCGACCTCGCGGCCACGAACATGAACTTCCGGATCTCCGACAAGGACGAGGTACTGCAGCGCCTCGACGTCGGCCAGCGCATTCGATTCATCCTCTCTCGGCTCGAGCGAGAGGTCGCGCGCGCCCGCGTGATGGAAGACGTGAAGCGCCAGACCGAAGTGAAGATCGAGCAGCACCAGCGCGAGTTCTATTTGCGGCAGCAGCTGCGCGCGATCCAGGCGGAGCTCGGCGAGGCGGACCCCGGCGAGAAGGAAGCGCTCGAGACGCTCAAGAAGATCGACGAGGCAAAGCTGCCCGAGAAAGTCGGGCAGGAAGCGCGTCGTGAAACCGAACGACTGCGCATGCTGTCGCCCGCATCGAGCGAGTATCAGGTCATCCGAACGTACCTCGACTGGATCCTGGCGCTGCCCTGGCACAAGCGCTCGGGCGACGAGGAGATCGCGCTCAAGAAGGTCGAGGAAGCGCTCGACACGCGGCACTACGGGCTGCTCGAAGCGAAGGAGCGAATCATCGAGTTCCTCGCCGTGCGCAAGCTCAGAGGCGGCGATCCGCATGGCCCCATTCTTTGCCTTGCCGGGCCCCCCGGTACGGGAAAGACGTCGTTAGGCGAGGCGATCGCCAAGGCGATCGGCCGCGAGTTCTACAGGATCTCCGTGGGCGGGGTGCGCGATGAGGCCGAGATTCGCGGCCACCGTCGAACGTATGTCGGCGCGCTACCGGGGCTTCTGATCCAGGCGCTACGGCGAGTGGGCGTCAAGGATCCCGTCCTCATGATCGACGAGATCGACAAGATGTCCGCCGGTGGCCCCTCAGGCGACCCGACGGCCGCCATGCTCGAGGTGCTCGACCCGTCGCAGAACGACGAGTTCGTGGATCACTATCTCAACCTGCCGTTCGATCTGTCGGCCAGCCTGTTCATCTGTACCGCGAACAACCTGTTCGACATCCCGGCGCCGCTCCGCGACCGCATGGAGGTCATCCGGATCGCCGGGTACACGGTCGAGGAGAAGGTCGAGATCGCGTGGCGATACCTCATGCCACGTCTCCTGGAGGAGCACGGCATCAGCGACAAGGACATTCAGTTTACCGACGAAGTGCTTGGCTTCGTCTCGGGCCGCTATTCGCGTGAGGCGGGTCTCCGCAACTTCGAACGGAATCTCGCGACGATCATGCGCAAGCGCGCCCGGCGGAAAGCCGAGGGTGAAGAGGGCGCCTGGATCATCGACAACGCGCGCGTGGAGGAGATCCTCGGCGCGCCGCGTTATGCGATGGAAGAAGCCGAGAAAGAGCCGGAAATCGGCGTGGTCACGGGTCTCGCGTGGACCTCCACCGGCGGCGACCTCATGCTCATTGAGGCGCTTCGGATGCCGGGGAGCGGACGCCTAACGGTCACGGGTCAACTCGGCGACGTCATGCGGGAGTCGGTCGATGCCGCGCTGTCATTCGTGCGCTCACGCGCGACACCGCTCGAGATCCCCGAAGCCGAGTTCCGTGACAGCGACCTGCACATTCACTTCCCGGCCGGTGCGATTCCCAAGGACGGCCCGAGTGCGGGCATCGCGGTCACACTCGCGATCGCGAGCGTGTTGAGCCGGCGCCCGGTCAGGCGTGACGTGGCCATGACGGGCGAGGTCACGTTGCGTGGAAAGGTCCTCGACATTGGCGGGGTCAAGGAGAAGACGCTCGCCGCCTATCGCGCCGGCCTGCGCGAGGTGATCATGCCGAAGGGCAACGAGAAGGATCTGCGCGACGTCCCGACCGAGGTGCGACAGAACATGGCGTTCACATTCGTCGCGACGATGGACGAGGTGCTCCGTCTGGCGTTGCTCCCCGCCCCCGAGCCGTCGCTCGCGGATCAGGTCGCGGCCGAAACCTCTCCGACCTCGGACAGGCCGGCAGCCGAGGCGGAGGCGGTTCCGGCGGACTAGCCGATCAGTTACTTGCCTAACGTGACCTTGCCCAGGTCGATGACGTCGGTGGCCGCGCCAGTCGGCACGTCGACGTACAGCACCGCCGGTCGCCCATCGACCTCGGCCGTCGTTAGGCGGATCGTGCGCGCGGCGGCGTCGTACGTCCGCGACGCGTCATCCGCCGACTTCGGCTTGGCGTTTCGGAAGCGCTTGAGGATCGACGTGTCGACCAGGTCGTAGAACTCGCCGGCGTCGATCTTGGAGTCCCACACCGTCACCCACGCGATTCCGTCGCCGCCCTTGGTGTCGAACAGGACGTACCGGTCGCCGTCCCAACCGGCGGCGCCGCGAATCGCGCCGTTCTGGTCGCCGAGGTGCTGGAACAGAAAGAGACGCGTCTCGAACTCGCCCAGGTTGTTCGAGTAGACGGCGTGTGCCCCGCCGCCGAGCTCCGGAAGCGTGACCGTACTCGGCGCGTCCCGCGTCTCGAAGTACGCGGACTGGTGAAGTATCTGTTCTGTCGATACCGGCATCGAGTCGAACGGGACCTTCCCCGGATGCGTCTCATCGAAGTGGCGAATGAATTCGGCGCCACTCAGATACGGGAAGATCAGCGTCTCCTGAATGATCATCGGTGCCGAGGAGAACACCGGCATCGAGCTCTGCCCCTCGCGGATCATGTCGCGGATGCGATCCCATCCACCGGGAAGCGTCGCGGAAAGGCTGTTCGATCCGAGCATGGCCTTTACCTGCTCGAAGGTCGCCTGCCCTTCGATCACCGCTTGCGCAGCAACCTGGCGGTCGTTGTCGCCAGTGACCTTCTGGATCGAATCGAGATTGAGGTACTGGTCCTGAAGGGCGTGCACGAGCTCGTGGGTGACGGTGACGCCAACCAACGCGGGGTCTGCGCCATCTACCACGTAGAGCACCTTGGCCGACGGGTCGTAATAGCCGACGACCTGCTCCGTCAGTAGTTCGAGCATGAACGGCCGCAACTGCAGCGTGTCGGCAATCAGTCCGAAGCGGCGGTACGTGCGCTCGATGCCCGAAATCTCCGCGGCCGGCATGGACTCGTTGAACTTCTGCGTGAGGAAGTTGCGGACCTCCTCCTTCGATCGCCGCTCGACCCTGGGCGGAGTCTTGAAGGTGAGGCCGACCGCCTTCTCGATCTTCGGCACGGCTTCGCTGACTTCCTTGGCGTAGGGGCCGGCGTTCGCCGCCGCGCCCTTGGTGCCGCCGTCCCGCGAGCACCCGAGGACCACCGCGAGGCCTAACGACGCGACGCCAGCGAGCGCGCGCGCCCTAACGAGTCTCACTCCGTCCATGTCACGTCCTTTGAGGTGGCGAGCTTCACGACCCGTGCGATGTCATGACCCCGAACGACAATCCCCTCCTCCGCCAGCACGCGATGGAGCTCTGCGTCGAGCGCCGCGAGCGTCAACGGCGGTTCCGGGGTAGCGCGAGCGGCGGGCTCGGCGCGCGGGGTCGACGTCGTGGCCGCGCCGTTCGCGGGCGCCGCGGCAGCTTCGCGACCGTTCGCGGGCGGGACGAAGATCGCCTCGATCTCCGCACCAAATCGCTCGAGCGCGGCGAACCCGTCCCGCGCCATGCGCTCGATCGGGTCATCCTCCTCGAGCTCCGGGTGGTCGAGCGGCTCGTGCGCCGGCTCCGGACGTGGTGACTGCCGTTCGCCGCCCTTCCGCTCAGCGCGTCCTGCCACAAGCGTGCGTCGGCGGCGGATGAGCTCCTGCGCGCGCTCCGAATAGGTCGCGACCGCGTGAGCATGCGCGCACGCTTCATCCAGCGCATCGATGGCGCGGTCAGGCCGCATGCGGTCGAGCTCATAGCGATCGGTGAGCTCCACGGCCGCGCGCACCGCCACCTCGGTGATGACGACGTTGTGATGCCGTTCGAGACGCTCCACGCGCGCCTTGAGAATGTCCAGCGTTTCGTCGGCAGACAGCTCGCGAACCAGCACGCGCTGAAAGCGTCGCTCGAGCGCCGGATCGCCACATACCCACCGCTCGTATTCGTCGTTCGTCGTGGCGCCAATGACCCGGAAATCACCCCTCACCAGGGCAGGCTTGAGCATGTTGCCCGCGTCCATCGCGACGCCGAGAGCCGTGCCCTGTCCGATGAGGTTGTGCAGCTCATCGATGAACAGCACCACGTCGGGCGCCGCGCTCGTTTCGGCGACGAGGCGACGAATGCGCTCCTCGTAATCACCGCGGTACGTCGTGCCGGCGAGCAGCGACACGTGGTCCACGGCCATGATTCGGGTTCCGCGCAGCGAGAGGGGGACGTCGCCGGACGCGAGCCGCTGGGCGAGGCCTTCGATGATCGCCGTCTTGCCCACCCCCGCGGGTCCCACGAGCGCAGGGTTGTTCTTGCCGTGTCGGAGCAAGATGTCTATGACGCGCGCGATCTCCTCGCTCCGGCATCGCACCGGCTCGAGACGACCATCACGCGCATCCGCGGTCAAGTCGCGCGCGAAGCGGCCGAGAGTGCCGTCGGATTGGCGGGTCATTGGGTCAGCTTCAGGGAAGTCGGGAGCTCGCGAACCCGGTTCGCGCGGGCATCGCCGATGCGCCGCTCCCTCGAGACAACATTGGCGTCAGCCTGTCAGTCGGCCGGAATACCAGCCGATGAGGTCATATCCCCAAAGCAAAGTTGCGAGCGCGGCGGGCGCAAGGAACACTCCAAACGGGACGTGCGGCAAGCCGGCCGGGGCATCGCCGAGCGCGAGATCCAGCTGCGCCGTCCGATGCGCCCGCCGCAACCGCGAAAGCGGATAAACGACCGCGACGAATCCTACGACGCCGATGAGCGCCCCTACGAACACCACGAGCAGTGCCCGTCCCGGCCCGACGGCCGCGCCGATCACGGCCATGAGCGTCACGTCCCCGAAGCCCATCGCTTCCTTCTTCAGGGCGACCTCGCCGAGCCAGCCGGCGATGGCAATCGCCCCAGCGCCCGCACATGCACCAATGAGCGAGTCGTACGGGTCGGCGAACGGCGACGGTTGATTCAGCATCGTGCCGACGAGTGCGGTGACGAAAACCCAGACCAAACCGAACACCGTGAAGCCATCCGGGATCAGGTAGTGGCGCGCATCGGTGACGGCGATGCCAAGCAGGATGGTGCCGAGGACGGCCACGCGAACCGCGGTGAACGTCGGCCCAAACGCGAGAACGGCAGCGGTCCATCCGAGCGCCGTCAGCAGCTCGATCGCGGGATACAGCGTCGAGATCGGAAGACCGCACCCGCGGCACTTTCCGCGGAGCACGAGCCAGCTCAGGATCGGGATGTTGTCGATCGCCGTGATCGGCCGTTCACAACGAGGGCATCGCGAGCGCGGCGAGATGACCGACAGATCGTGCGGCCATCTCGTTATGCACACGTTGAGGAACGAGCCAACGCAGGCGCCGATGACGAACGCGAAAAGCAGCTCAGGCCAGACGATCACGCGCGAAGCTCGTAGAGGAGAATGCCGGCTGCGACAGCGACGTTCAGCGATTCGACGCCCGCGTCGAGCGGCAGCGACACGAACTGGGCGCAGGCACCGCGCACGTGAGCACTGAGTCCCGCGCCCTCGTTCCCGACCGCGAGCGCGAGACGGCGTGGCGCGCCGCTCCGTCCTACCGGAACGCCGTCGACATCGGCGCCCCACAGCGGGATTCTCGTTTCATCGAGGAACAGTCGCAGCTCGTCCCATGTACAATGGAAAGCGGAGTGCAGAAAGTGAGCGCCCATTGCGCTACGGACGACTTTGGCGTTCCACAGGTCAACGGTGCCCGGAAGGGCTACAGAGGCGGTGGCGCCGAGGCCGGCTGCGGTGCGAATCAACGTTCCGACATTGCCTGGATCCTGTACGGCGTCGAGCACGAGCATGCGCAACGGGTCGGTCGCGGCGAACGTTTCGAGTGAGCGTTTCGGTGTGACCGCGATGACGAGAATCCCCTGCGGGCTCTCGGTCTCGGCGGCGCTCCTGAACTCCGCATCGGTGACGTCCGTGATCTCGGTGCCTCGGGATGCGAGCGCGGTGCGAAGGCTGGCGCCACGCGGGTTGGTCGAGAGCTGCGGAGACACGAGCGCTCCGATGACCTCGAGTGGCGACTTTACGAGCTCTTCCGACGCCCGCACTCCCTCGACGACGAATAACGCGTTGCGATCGCGTGCTTTGCGACGGCGGAGGTCGCGAGCTAACGTCAGAATTCGCAAAGTTTTACGTTACTCTGGTCGGTGGAATGTGTCTTGCTTTTTGCAGGGCCGGGCGACTCTGAGAGGAACACGAATGAAACGTATACTGATCGGGTTGGCGTTCGCAGCGACGATGGCGGGATGCGCGATCTCCACGCAGCAGGAAGTGCAGATGGGGACCGACTACGCCCAGCAAATCAACGCGCAGCTACCCATAGTCAAGGATCCGGAGGTCGTGCGGTACATCAACGTGCTCGGCGATTCGATCGCGAAGCTCGCTGATGACCGCAGTCTCGATTGGCAGTTTTTTGTGGTGAACTCGCAAGAGGTGAACGCGTTTGCCGTTCCCGGCGGTTACGTCTACGTGAACCGGGGTCTCATCGAACGGGCACAGAAGATGGACCAGTTGGCCGGTGTGCTCGGCCATGAGATCGGTCACGTGGTGCGTCGCCACTCGGTCAAGCAGATGGAGCAGGCGCAGGGCGCCAACATCGGCCTTACGCTCGCGTGCGTGCTCACGCAGGTCTGTAACAACCAGGCGACCGGCGCGCTGATCAACGTGGGCGGCACCGCCCTGTTCGCGAAGTTCAGCCGCGATGACGAAGCCCAGGCCGATGAGGAAGGCGTGAAGAACGTCGTCCGGGCCGGGATCGATCCGCGCGGCATACCTGAAATGTTTCAGATTCTGATCAACGAGCGGGAGCGCTCGCCGTCAACGGTAGACGCGTGGTTCGCGACCCACCCACTCGAGGAAAGCCGAATCCAGGCGACCGACGCGCAGATCGCGAAGATCAACCCCGCGATCCTCAACGGGCTCACGAAGGACAGCCAGAGCTTCCAGACATTCAAGCAGCGGGTGCGCGGGCTGCCGGCTGCACCACCGGCGACCAGAGCGAGTCGTTAGGTCACGAACGCCCCGAAGGTCGCTATGCAACAGCGCCGCACGAACCGCGCGGCGCTGTTGTTCATCCGGCTTGACGCAGCTCGGTTACAGATCCCGTAGCCACTCCAGCACGAGGCTCTCGAAACGGCCGGCCGCCTCCTTGCTCACGGCAAGCACCTCCTTGTGGTCCAGGGGTGCGTTCGTCATCCCGCAAGCGAGGTTGGTCACGCAGCTGACGCCCGCAACGCGCATTCCCATCGCACGAGCGGTAATCACCTCGGGCACCGTGGACATGCCGATGGCGTCGAGGCCGAGTCGCTCGAACATGCGGACCTCGGCGGGCGTTTCGTACGACGGGCCTAACGCCCATCCATACACACCATCGACGAGCGCGATGCCGGCTCGCTTTCCTGCCCGGTGGAGTGCGGCGCGCAGATCCGCATCGTAGGGCTCGGACATGTCGGGGAAACGCAGATCCTCGGGCTCGACCGGACCAATCAGGGGGTTTCGACCCGTGAGATTCACGTGGTCGGCGATGACCATGAGATCGCCGGGCCGGAACGATCGCCGGATCCCGCCGGCGGCGTTGGACACGAACATGATCTCGGCGCCTAACGCGGCGAATACGCGGGCGGGAAAGCCCGCGAGCGTCGCGGCATGTCCCTCGTACATGTGGAATCGACCCGCGAGGGCAACGGCCGGCCGGCCAGCGAGCGTACCGGCGACGAGCACGCCGGGGTGGCCAACCACTGTGGGCACCGGGAACCCCGGGATGTCGCCGTAGTCGACGCGCTTCACCTCGTCGAATCGATCGGCGAGGCCGGACAGGCCCGATCCGAGCACGAGGCCGGCAACCGGACGTTCCGTCCCGATCCGGTTCCGGATCGCCGCCGCGGCCCGCGCGGCTGCCTGCGTGCCGTACGAACGATGGGTCGCGGTGCTCACCGTTCGCCTCGAAGCGCCGCCATTTCTTCCCGCGCGCTCGCCACCATCGCCGCACGCTCGGCCGGCGGCAGGAAAGCGCTCTCGAATCCATTCAGCGCGATGGTGCACAGCTCGTCGAACGAGAAATCGAGCTCCTCGGCCGCGTGGACGTACTCGTCGGTGAGGGTCGTGCCGCTCATGAGGCGGTTGTCGGTGTTCAGCACGACGTTCGCTCCGGCGTCGAAATAGCGCCGCAGTGGATGCGTCTCGTACGACGCCGCCGCGCGCGTCTGCACGTTGCTCGTCAGGCAGATCTCGAGCGCGATGCGCTGGTCCGTCACGTACTCGGTGAGCACGGGATCTTCGATCAACCGAGTCGCGTGCCCCAGACGATGGGCCTTGCACGCATACACGGCTTCGCGCACCGAGTCTGCGCCCGCACCTTCCCCGGCGTGACACGTGCAGGCCAGTCCGTGCGCCTGTGCGTACTCGAACGCACCCGCATGAACACCCGCCGGATGCCCGCGTTCTCCGCCCGCGAGATCGAAGCCCGCGACACCGCGATCCTTGTAGGCAACTGCCAGGTGGGCCAGTTCCATCGAGATGCCCGGCGGCAGGTTGCGGAGCGCAGTGATGATTAGACGTCCGACAATGCCGTGATCGCGCCGCGCCCGCGCCAGACCCTCGAGTGGCGCTTCGACCGTCTGTCCGAGCTCGAGGTCGTGCCGCGTATTCAGCACGGGGCAATAGCGCATCTCGATGTAGCGAACGCCTTCCGCCGCTGCATCCTCGGCCAGCTCGTACGTCACGCGCTCGAGCGCGTCCGCGGTCTGCAGCACCGCCAACGTGATGTCGAACCTGGTGAGGTATTCCTCCAGGTCGCGGGCATCCCGGACGATCATGAACTCCCGCAGCGCATCGACGTCGTCCGCGGGCATCGGGACGTGATGGTCGCGCCCGAGCTCGAGGAGCGTCGCGGGACGCAGCGACCCGTCAAGGTGACAGTGGAGCTCGGCCTTTGGAAGACGGCGCAGCAGCGCGCGGTCGGGGAATGGTGACATGCGCGCGGCTAGTCGTTGGGCTCGTCGCCTTCCGGGCGACGCCGCACCGGAAGCACGCGGAAGATGGCGCCGCCGTGAGCCCTCGTCTCGGGCGAGGTCGGAAGGCCGCGGCTATCGGCGATCACCCGCTCGCCCACCGCGACTTCATCGGCGGCCGTGGCGTTCCACGCCCGCACCGCGTCGAGGGCTGTCGCACCATCCGGCACGTCGAGCCCGACGGAGTTCACGTACACACGCATTCGGAGATGAGATTCAAGGATGTGCCGCGGTGAGTCGCGACTCGAAGGGCACGCGCAACGGCTGACGTTGCGCGCGGATGTAGTTCACGAGCGCGTCGATGTCGGGAATGCCCACAGGCTCGGTCTTGATGGCATCGGCCGCGAGCCCGAGCCCGTCACCGCCACCGAGAAGAAAGTTGCTCAGCACCAGTGTGTACGTCGCATCGTCGCGGAGGGCGCGCCCGTCCGCCAGCTTCACCGTCGTGATCCGAGACCCTGCTGGCTTGGTCGGGACGTAGACGACGGTCACGCCGCTCACGTGGGCGTTGAGCGCACTCCCCGCCACCAGCCGCTCGAGGTACGCGCGCAGGTCGCGCCCGCGCACAGTGAGCCGATAGAGCGTGTTGCCGAACGGCTGAATCTCGAAGATGCTTCCGTACGTCGCCTGTCCTGCCTGGAGGTCCGCGCGAATGCCTCCGTTGTTCATGACGGCCACGTCCCCCTTCCCCGCCACCCGCTGCGCGTCGGCAATGAGATTGCCGAGCGCATACTGACCGCCCGACTTACGCAGCGGCTCCGCGATCTGTGCAATCGGGCGACTCATTTCGGCGGCAACGGCGGCGACGACGCGCTTGACCTGGGCGTCGACCGCGGGATCCGGCGCGACAGAATCGGCTACCACGTCGCGCACCGAGATGCTCGCCTCGCCTTCGCCTAACGGGATGTCGATCACACCTACCGCGCGCCCGTGAGACCGCGCCTGGACGATCGGGATGCCGTTCACGCGCGTGGCGACGAGCGAGTGGGTGTGGCCACTCACGATCGCGTCGACGCGCTCCGTGATCCGGCGGGCCAGGTCAACGATCTCACCGTTGCAGCCGGGCGGCGTGGCGCGGTCGCAGAAGGCGCCGGCGTGTGCCACGACGATTACCGCTTCAGCGCCGCGTGCTCGCAACGCGCGGGTATGTGCGTCAACGACCGGAGCAGGGTCGACGAACCGGAGATCCGAAACGTTGACCGCCATCGTCGTACGCGGTGTCTCCACGGTCGACACGCCGATCACGCCGACCTTGAGTGCGCCGACGGTCAGCAGGGTATCGTCGGGGATCCAGTCCACATCGCGTCCGTCAGCGAATCGCACGTTCGCGCCGAGCACCGGATATCGGGCCTGCCGCATTCGCGCGCGTAGCGAATCGCGACCCCAATCCCACTCATGATTCCCGAGGGCCGCCGCGGAGTACCCGAGCGTGTTGTAGAGATCGACCACGCTTGCGCCGTAGGTCCGGTTCGAAGGCGCGGTCCCCTGAAACATATCGCCACCGTCGAGCAGCATGGTCGCGCAAGTCGCGCTCGCGGCACACTCGGCGCGGGCGCGGGCGATGACGGCCGCGACGTACGCCGCGCCACCGCGCCTAACGCCAGCGCTGTCCGCCCTCGGCTCGAAGGCCCCGTGAAAGTCGTTGGTCGCAATGATCCGAAGCGTGCGTCCCGTGGAGACTGGCAGCGGCGTGGGGTTGGGACGTCGAATTGCCGCAACGCCGGGGCCAACGGGCCGCACCGGACCACCCGCGCGTTCCGCGGGATTGGCGTGCATCGCGAGATAGGCCGCATCGACGGCTGCCGCAGGCTCCAGACTCCAATTTCGCTTGAAGTAGGTCTCCGGCGTCAGCGCCTTGCGACGCGCGACTTCCTCGACCAGGAGCTCGCGAATTTCCTGCTGACGATCGTACACGATGGGAGCGCCGCGAAGCATTGCGTACCCGCCGCCGCCGCTCTGCCGATAGTTGTTGATCGCCATCGTGAACGTGTCGGTGTCAGCGACGGGCTTTCCGTCGACGGACAGCGCCACCACGCGCGAACCCGACGGACGCGAGACGTCGATGACATAGTCCGCGCCCGCGACGATGTCGTAGTTGTAGCCGGGGACGCGCTCGTTGACGAGCGGGATCGTTCGGCCCGTATCGCCCGCGAATGTGCGGAAGTAGCGGGCGCTGAACTCGAGATAGTCACGGAGCTGGCGTCCGGAGATACGTATTGCCCGAAGCGTGTTGTCGTACGGATAGAGCCTAGCCAGCTTGGCTTCGGTGATTGGCCCGGGGTCGAGCGCGGCATCAAGCGAGAACGCCGCCGTCGACGCGAGGTCGGCGTTGGCCGCGCGGCGTTCGACTTCGAGGATGAAATCGATGAGCGGCGTATCGCGCACACGCGCAGAGTCTGCTCGCCAGGCCACGGGCGTGTTCCCGATCACGCGATTCACATATGCAACCGTTGCCGCGTGCGCCCCCGCAACCGCCGAGACCACGGCGGCCTCCTCGGCGTGTCCCGCGGATTGAACGGTCGTCGCTCGGCTTCGTGCGACGCGCCAGGCCCCGGACGTTCGTTCGAGTACGAGGTGCGCAATACCGACACTCGTGGCCCAGTTCTTTGGCTGGAGCAATCGCGCGCCGTTTATGACGGTGTCCGCGAGCTCCTGATGCGAGTGGCCGAACACGATGAGGTCAATGCCGGGCACCTCGTGCGCAACGCGCGCCGCCACGTTCTCGCTCGCCACACCGGTCGAGACGGTGTCGTAGCCGGACGTGCCCGACAATCCCGAGTGCAGCACGACCACAATGACGTCGGTACCCTTGGCTCGCGCCTCGGCAACAGCCGTCCGGACCTCTGGAACGATGTCGCGAAGCACCACACGGCCACGCAGGTTGTCACGCTCCCAGAGCATGGCCCCCGGCGTCGTCGCCCCAACGATGCCTATGCGCAGTTCACGGCGCCTGACGATGACGTATGCGGGATAGGCACGCGGGCCGCTCGCGAGATAGGCGTTGGCGGCGAGCAGCGGAAAGGACGCGTCCTTGATCGCGCGGCCCAACGTGCCCAGGCCGTAGCCGAAGTCATGATTGCCGACGGCCGCCGCGTCGTAGCGCATTGCATTCATCGCAGCAATTGCGGGGTTCCGGCGCGTCGTGTCGACGCGAGCGGCGACGAAGCTGAGCGGATTCCCCTGAAGCATGTCACCCGCATCGACCAGCACGACGCGGTCCGGGTTGGCAAGGCGGACCGAATCGACGATGGTTGCCGCGCGTGCCAGGCCGCGGGTCGAATCCGGTGTGCCGGCGTAGTAATCCCAGCCGGTCAACCGACCATGGACGTCGGTGGTTGCGGCAACAACCAGATCGACGGCATTGGTGGGAGCATTGGCCGGCCTTACAACTCCGGCATTGGCGGCGCACGACGTGGCGCCAGCGACGGCAGCCAGTAGCGCAAGCCACCCAACCATGGTCGAGCGCTGGATTCTGCGAGGCAACATTGACCAAAGGTACTGCGCCCGCTTTCGCGGCAGAATCCGGTTCGAGCGCGATTGACGAACCCCTGCGCCACGGCAACCTTGAGTCGATGGGCACTCACGCTCCGTTTCCGCACTCCACTGCTCGCGCTGCCGCTGACAACGGCGGTACGCCGATACAGAACCGTGACGCTCAGGACGCTTCTCTTTACGGCGTCGCCACGCGAACGTCCCACGCGAACGGCGCGGAAGTGTCGGACACCACGTCGTTCCCGAAACCGCTGACCATCGGAATCGCTGGCGGATCGGGCTCGGGGAAATCGACAGTCGCGCGCAAGGTCGCCGAGGCGCTCTCGCAATCGTCGGTCGCGTTCCTCGACATGGATGCGTACTACCGCAACTTCGCGCACCTCCCAATGGAGGAGCGAAAGCGCGTGAACTGGGACCATCCCGAAACGTTCGACACTGAACTGCTCGTGTCGCAGGTGCAAGCGTTATGCGCGGGCAGGTCGGTGGACAAGCCAGTGTACGACTTCGTCTCGCATACGCGGAGCGCACGCACCGAGCGCGTGAACCCCGCCGACGTACTGGTCCTCGATGGAATTCTGCTGTTTGTCGATGAGCAGTTGCGGACGTTGTGCGACATCAAGGTCTTCGTCGACGCCGACGCGGACATTCGACTCGTGCGACGACTCAAACGCGACGTGATCAAACGGGGGCGGACACTGGAAGAGGTGATCGCGCAGTATCTCGAAACCGTTCACCCGATGCATCTGCAATTCGTCGAGCCAAGCAAGCGTTATGCGGACGTCATCGTGCCTCGTGGAGGGCACAACACAATCGCCATCGAGATGATCGTCGCGAAAATCCAGCATCGTCTGAGAGGACGACCGGCGTGACCCACGCAATCGCCACGGGCGAACGGCTGCTCGTCGTGGACGACGAGCCGGACATCGCCGCCCTCGTGACGTTCCACCTCATCAAAGCCGGGTATCGTGTCTCGACCGCCGCCAACGGCCCGGACGCCATTGCGCAGACACGTCAGGAGCATCCCGTCCTCGTCGTCCTGGACCTCATGCTCCCGGGTATGTCGGGATATGACGTTCTCGAACAGCTTCGCGCGGACGATGCAACCCGCGACGTCGCGGTGCTCATGCTCACGGCGCGCAAGGAAGAGCAGGACCGTATTCGCGGACTGTCGCTCGGCGCGGACGACTATCTCACGAAGCCATTCAGCCCGCAGGAGCTGGTGCTTCGAGTCGGCGCAATTCTCCGCCGCGTCGCTCAGGCTCCGCAGCCGTCGGCGGATGTGCTGCGCGTTGGCCCGCTGCAGATCGATCGTGGGGCGCACCGTGTTGCGGTGGACGGTCACGACATCGAGCTTACCCCGACGGAATACCGTCTGCTCGTCACGCTCGCCGAGCGACGCGGCAGAGTCCAGGCGCGCGGCCACCTGCTCGAGACCGTATGGGAAGCGGCACCCGACATCCAGACCCGCACGGTAGACATGCACGTGCAGCGACTCCGGACGAAGCTCGGAGTCGCGGGCGATCTGATCGAGACGGTTCGCGGATTCGGGTATCGCCTGCGAGCGGCCGGGCAGTCGCGGAGCGCGTGACGCCCCGACCGCGGGCATGTGATCGACCGCCGGCCCGACGAACGTGAAGCTCACCCAGCGGCTCCTCATCGGCTCGCTGTTCATCGTTACGATCCTGGTGGTGCTCTTCGTCGCGATACTCGACGGGCGCCTGCGCCAGCGGTTCTACGAAGAGAGCTCCGACGAAGTGCTGCGCGAGGCGCGACTGGTTGCGGCGCAATGGCGCCCGGGGCTCGCAGTGGACTCACTGGCCAATGCTGCTGGTAGCGCGCTCGGGCATCGGGTGACACTGATCGACTCCGCGGGCAATGTTGTCGGCGATTCGGAGTTCGACCCACCAGCGCTCGAGCGCCTCGAGAACCACCTAACGCGGCCGGAGATCCAGGACGCCCTTCGAAGCGGCTCCGGGGAGTCCCGTCGTGTGAGCGCATCAGCCGGCGACGAGGAGCTCTACGGGGCCGTACGGGCGGGCAGCGGCTTCGCCCGGGTGTCGGTCAGCGCCGTCGCGATTCAGACGCTGTTCGCACGAGCCCGCGCCGATGTACTGCTGGCGTCCGCCTTCGTGATGCTGCTCGCGCTCGGCCTCGTGTGGGCATTCTCGCGATCAGTAGCGCGTCCGGTCGTCGACCTCCGTGATGTGGCGCGCGCCCTTGCCGCGGGTGACCTGCATCGCCGTCCATCGCTCATGGCACCGGGCGAAGTCGGAGACCTCGCGAGCGCCGTCCATCGGCTCGCCGAGCAGTTGGCTAGCCGACTCGAAGCGCTGGAGGCCGAAGAGGTGCGGCTCGGTGCGCTCACCGAGTCCCTGAACGAGGGAGTGATTGCCATAGACGCGCGACAGCAGGTGACGCAGGTCAACCAGCGCGCTCGCGATTTGCTCGGCCTCAAGGACTCGGTTCCCTTCCCGGTGTCCAACCTCCCGCGAGAGCGTAGCCTCCGGGAGTCGATGGGCGCCGCGTTGTCGGGGCAGGCCGTCGATGCCCACGAGGTGCAAATCGGCGGACGCGAGCTCGCGCTCACGGCACGGCCGCTGCCCGCGGGCGGGGCGGTCGTGGCGCTGTTCGATCTCACCCCGGTGCGGCGGCTCGAGACGGTCCGCCGCGATTTCGTGGCGAACGCATCACATGAGTTGCGCACGCCACTCACGGTCATTGGAGGGTTCACCGAAACGCTGCTCGATGATTCACTGCCGAACGAACAGCGCCAGCAGTTCGCGCGGACCGTGCTCGCGAACACGCAGCGGATGCAGCGCATCGTCGACGACTTGCTGGACCTGTCGCGCATTGAATCCGGCGGTTGGAAGCCGAATCCAGCGCGCGTCGACGTCCGCTCGCTGGCGTCCGAGGCGCTCGCGGCGGCGGAGGAACGGCGACCCGACAAACCCGTGACGCTCGATCTGGACATCGCGCCGGATGCGACGGTGGTGTGGGCGGATCCGACGGCGCTGCGGCAGGTGCTCACGAATCTCGTCGACAACGCGGTGCGACATACGAACGAGGGATCGGTGACGGTGTTCTCGAAGCGCACGCCCGGTGGCATCGCTATCGGCGTCAGCGACACTGGCATCGGCATTCCCGCGGACCACCTGGCGCGGATCTTCGAACGTTTCTATCGCGTAGATGCCGGACGGTCTCGCTCGGAGGGGGGAACGGGGCTGGGGCTCGCGATCGTCAAGCACCTGGTCGAGGGACACGGCGGCCGCGTCCGCGCCGAGAGCACCGTGGGACGCGGCACGAGGATCTGGGCCGAGCTTCCGGACCCGCCGCCTGTTACAACGGCGTGACCGACCGGGCGGGGTGGCGTGACTGCGGACCAGGATCTTCCTGCCGACCACCTCCCGGAGCTCAGGTGATTCTGAAGTCTCAGCTTTCAATGGAAGCGCACGCGCGCGGCGCCACGGCCTACATCTGCGGGCCGCTGAACGCGAGCATCGCCGCCCGCACGATCCTCGCATGTCGCGCGCTGCCGCCCGACGTGCGCGGCGTTCGCGTCGATCTGCGCGCCGTGACGATGTGCGACGTCGACGCCCTCATGATGCTCGAGGTACTGCTGCTCGAGTGGAGGAGCGAACGACACGGTGTGAGTCGGATCGTGTACCCGCACCTCCGCGCCCGTGACGCGTTCGTTGCAGTTCCGTGCGCGATTCGAGACGCGCCCGACGCAGGCTTACAACCTGACCGTGATGATCGAGTGGTCCTGACACGACCCTTCACCACATCATGAACTCATGGACAATACGTGGTTGTTTTCCGGGCTCGCGGTGCGGGCTCGTTTCGTTAGGTGCCTGCTCGTCGCCGCATCGGTAGCCTCGTCGGCAACCGCCGGCATGGGCGCACAACAACCAACCAACGCGCCAGTTCCCACCAGGACAGGTCGCATTGTGGGACGCATCGTCGACGCATCCACCGGCCAGGGAGTGTCCGAAGTCGGCGTGCAGGTCGTCGGCACCACGTTAGGCACGAGCTCGGGGATCGAGGGTCGTTACGCCCTGCCGAACATTCCCGCGGGTACCGTCACGATTCAGGTGAGACGCATCGGCTACGCGCCCAAGACCGTCACTGGCATTCTGCTGGCCGCCGGGCAGACGCTCGAGCAGAACATCAGCCTGCAGCCGGCGACGGTGCAGTTGCAGACCGTACAGACGACCGCCGCGGCAGAACGCGGCAGCGTCAACGAAGCACTCGATCAACAGCGGACCGCTACGGGTATCGTCAGCTCAGTTACGGCCGAGCAGATCACGCGAAGCCCCGATAGTGATGCCGCGCAGGCGGTGCAGCGGGTGAGCGGCGTGACGGTGCAGGACAACCGGTACGTGTTCGTTCGAGGGCTGGGGGAGCGCTACACGACGGCGTCGCTCAATGGGAGTCGCATTCCGAGTCCGGAGCCCGAAAAGCGCGTCGTCCCGCTGGACCTGTTCCCGTCTGGCCTGCTGCAGACCATCACCACGTCCAAGACATTCACGCCAGACCAGTCTGGCGACTTCAGCGGCGCACAGGTGGACATCAAGACACGGGAATTCCCGGCGCATCGCCAGGTCACGTACAGCCTAACGATGGGGTTCAATTCCGCCGCGACCGGGTCGAGCGTTCTCGAGGCCCCTCGCGTGGGCGGAGAACGCGTCGCGTGGGCGAACGACAAGCGAAACATCCCGTCGCTCGTCGCGTCACTCGGCAACTTTCAGGGCTACAACCTGAACCAGGGCGACAAGAACACGCTGATCAGCACGTTCCGCAACGTCTGGACGCCGTTGACCGAGAACGCGCCGCCGAACCTTCAGACATCGATCTCGATCGGCGGTAACGATCCCGTTGCGGGTCATCGAATCGGCTATCTCCTCTCCGGGACCTATTCGCTCACCGAGGACCAGAAGTCGGACCAGGTACGCGCGCTCGCCGATCGCGGGTCAACGCCCGGATCGACCGTCGAGATCAACAAGTTCACCGGGTCGACGGGCAGCACGTCGGTGTTGTGGGGCGGGCTGTTCAACCTCAGCACGCTGCTGGGCACGAAAACGCGGCTGATGTTGAACAACAATTACAACCGAACCGCCGACAACGACGCGCGGCAGGAATTCGGTTCGCTCGAGAACGAGGGGATACGCACCAAGGTCGATCGCCTCCAGTATGTCGAGCGCACCGTGCGATCGAACCAGCTCGCGGCGGAACACGAGTTGAGCTCGCGACACCGAATCGATTGGTCGTACACCAACTCGGCGGTCAGGCGGAATGAGCCGGATCGCTCCGAGTTCGTGACTGTCCTCGAAGACAACCCGGGTGGTGCCGAAGACGAGCTGTGGTTGAACACCGGCAATCAGGGGGCGGTTCGCACCTTCTCGAAGCTGTACGAGAAAAACAACGAAGCCCGCGCGAATTATCTGATGACGTTTCCCTGGCGCGGTCGACAAAGCTCTGTGAAGCTCGGAGCCCTCTATCGCGCGACTGACCGCGATGCAGATACGCGCGCGTTCAGCATGAGCGCAGCGGGAGCCGCGGATTCCATTCGCGACCTGCCGGCGGAACAGATCTTCGACGGACGATTCACGCAGCCCAGCTCCAGGGTGTTCGACATCGCCCCACTGGGACAGGGAGGCGCGTACTCGGCCCGCGACAGACTCGGCGCGGCGTATGCAATGGGTGAGGTCGCGCTGTCGGATCGGGTGCGATTCATCGGGGGCGCACGCGTCGAGCGCGACCGACTGGATGTCGGCGCGACGTCGACACTTGGCGCTCCGGTATCCACCCACAAGAACTGGCCCGACGTCCTTCCGTCGGCGGCGCTCAATCTCAGGCTCACCGAGGCGCAAAGCCTCCGTTTCTCCCTAACGCGAACGCTCGCACGCCCCGAGTACCGCGAGCTGTCGCCGATCACCAGCCGCGACGTCATCGGCGGTGACAACGTGCAGGGCGATCCCAATCTCGAGCGCACGCGGATCTGGAACGAAGATGTGCGTTGGGAATGGTATCCAGCCGCCGGTGAAGTCGTGAGCGTCGCGCTCTTCGCCAAGCAATTCGACCTGCCGATCGAGCGCGTCTATCGGCCGGTCGGGAGCGGCGCACGCACCGTGTTCTTCATCAACGCCGATGCCGCAGACAACTACGGCGTGGAGCTCGAGCTTCGAAAGGGACTGGGATTCCTGGCGAGCTCGCTGCAGCAAATCGTTGCGTTCACGAACGTCACGCTGATGGAAAGTCAGATTCACCTTGGCGAGACGGAGGCCAGCGCGACCAACAAGAACCGCCGAATGGTTGGTCAGGCACCGTACGTGATCAACGCCGGAGCGACCTACACGACTCGCAGCGGTTCAACGAGTGCGACGCTGCTGTTCAACCGCATCGGCGAGCGGATCGACGCCGCAGGCGACCAGCCACTCCCCGACGTCGTCGTACAGCCACGCTCCGTTCTCGACTTCTCGCTCCGCTTTCCGCTGTACGCGTCGATCAGCGGCCGGTTCGACGCGAAGAACCTGCTCGACGACAAATACGAAACGATTCAGGGCACGGTAGTTCGCGAGTCGTATCAGACAGGTCGTGTGCTGCAATTCGGGCTGACGTTTCGTCCTTGACCGTTAGGCTCGGACGCCCGCGGACCGTGACATCGCCGTGACTGGCGTGAGACACAGCGAAAACACGGTCACCGTTACTTAGCGGCTGTCTTCGCCACGATCGGCGGAGCGTGAGATGCTCGCACATTAAATGACATTCACCAGGGTAACCAATGCTCCTTCCACGGCGTAGGCTCTCAGCGCTGACGTTCGCCATCGCGGCGATGGCGGTCGCTGCATGCAACAACGACGACAACGGTACCGACAACACCGTTCCCGTGGTGGTGGGCGTCCAAGCGGCGCCTAATCCCGCCGCGACCACATCGAGTGTCATCGTCACCTTCCAGAGCCGCGCCGGCGACAACAGCTTCAACATCGAGCGCGCGGAAGGCACGACCGGTGGTACGTTTGCGGCGGCCGGCACCGCGCCGGCGCCTGCAACGCCGGGGACGGTCACGTTTACCGACAACGGCCTCACCGTCAACACCACGTACCGGTACCGGGTGATAGCCGTCCGCGGCAGCCAGTCAAGCTCGCCGTCGTCCGAGGTCTCGGTGACGACTGGGGCTTCAGGCAGCGCCGGCAACGTCGATGTCACCCAGGACATCACCGCGAACACAACGTGGACCGCGGACAAGACCTACACGCTCAAGGGCTTCATCCACGTCGCGAATGGCGCTACCCTAACGATCGAGGCGGGCACGAAGATCATGGGCGACGAAGCCACGCTCGGATCGTCGCTGTTCATCCTTCGCGGCGCGAAGATCAACGCCGTCGGTACGGCAGCCAATCCGATCGTCTTCACGTCAACCCGCGCGGCGGGCCAGCGTCAGCCCGGTGACTGGGGCGGCCTGATCCTCATTGGGAACGCAACGATCAACCGCAGTGGTACGGTGTCGGTCGAAGGGACAGCGACGGACGGAGACGCGGTCGTGAGTGGGAAGAACTACCGGATCAATTACAGCGGTGGCACTGCCGACGACGACAACAGCGGCGTGCTGAGCTACGTCCGCGTCGAGTTCGCCGGTTACGCCCCGATCCAGGACCAGGAGCTCAACTCGTTCACGTTTGCCGCGGTTGGAAGCGGGACCAGAATTTCGTACCTGGAGGCGTTGGCGGGCCTCGACGATTCATATGAGTTCTTCGGCGGCGGCCTGGTAGGCGACCACCTCGTGTCGTACGAGTCGGGGGATGACCACTTCGACATGTCCGAGGGCTTCAGAGGGAAGCTGCAGTACCTGATTGCCATGCAGAGCACGCAGCTCACGCCGCGGACGGGTTCCGGCTCGCTCTCCGTGGATCCCGAAGGCATCGAGAACGATGGCTGCAACGGCAGCGGGTGCGATCTGGCACATAACTCAGTCCCACTGACGATTCCGGTGATCGCCAACTTCACGCTGGTGGGTACGGGCAAAGCGGCAACCGCGGGAGCCTCGGGTGGTATCGGTATGATGCTGCGCCGAGGCACCGGTGGCTACTACGTCAACGGCGTCGTCGCCCGGTACCCTCGCGCCGGCGTCAGCCTCCGCGATGACGCCACGTATACCAATCGGGCTGGCGGGACGGCGATACAGGACCTGGCCACGGCCGATCTGGCGGTGAAGAACCTGTACTTCACCGAGAACGGTTGCGATGACGCGTCCTGTCCAGGGAACCCCGTGATTTTCCAGGGCCCCAACGGCACGAATGTGCAGAATTCGCTCGATCTCGCCGGGAACGCGCTCGTAGACGGCGGGGCGACCACTACGGCGTCGCTGTTCACGGCATTCCCGGCGACTATCAATGAGACGACGACGGCGTCGGCATTCGATTGGACGCCGGCGAGCGGCGGCCCGATCACCACTGGCGGCCTAACGACTTTCACCGGCAAGCTCGCGACCGCCGCTGGCACGACGGTTACCGGCACCGCGTACCTTGGCGCCGCGGACCCGAGCGGCGCGAAGTGGTGGCAGGGCTGGACGGCTTACGCGCAGAAATAGTGATTCGCCACCGATACTTTCTTCTCATCGCGGCCGTCGCAACGCTTGCGTGCGACGGCCGCGAGGCGATTCGCACCGCAGAAGCCTCGGCGCCGGATTCGGCGACGCTCGCACGCCGCGCCGAGGCGGACCGCGCCCGCCAGGACTCCATCGTTCGCGCGCGGCCTGGCTACATCATCGATAGCATTCTGCCGGTCGAGGAGGAGATCCGCCGATTCCAGGCGACCATCCCGGCGCCGCCCACAGCGTTCACGAACGCGGCACCCACCCGGTCCGAGCTCGTGAAGCAGTTCGTGCGAGCGCTCGAGCGCAACGACACGACGGCGCTCCGGCGTCTCGTCATCGACCGGGGTGAATTCGGATACCTCGTCTACCCGACATCGCCTAACGTTGCACCGCCCTATCGGCAATCACCGGATCTGGTCTGGCTTTTCCGCTCCGCCAGCTCCGACAAGGCGGTGGGCCGGCTGTTCGGCCGGTTCGGCGGCAAACCCCTCGGATATGTGGGGTTCGCTTGTCCGGGCGCCGTGGACCGTCAGGGGGAAAACACACTCTGGACTGACTGCGTGGTAGAACGCGTCACCACCGGAGCCGACAGTGTGCGCCTCCGCATGTTCGGCGCAATCATCGGCCGCGGCGGACAGTTCAAGTTCCTGTCGTTGACCAACGGGCTCTGAGCGACCGTCGCGTCGTCACGGATCCGGCGGCGTTCGGTCGTCCGCACGAGACTCCGGAGCGACGCAACCGGCGGCCGAGTGGGACCGGCGCGTTACGACCGCGTTGCCAGTCCGTTACAAAACTCGGGTAGTGTAACGGCGCCCTGCCGATCCTACCGGGGGGTGACCCCTTCACATGAGACAACCGACATGCGCCGACTCCGCGGGTTGGTCTACTCGATTCTCGCGCTCACCGCTACCGAACTCCAACCCTTAGTTCTTGCGGCACAGGACACAACCAAGAAGGCCGCGCCCGATACGCAGCCGACGCCACCGCAGCCTGCTCCAGCACCTGCCCTCCCGTTCGACTTCTCGGGAATTCTCTACGCGAACTATCAGTACGGCGGCAACAAAGGCAATCGGAGCGTCGACCGCTTCGATGTCGATCGCGCCTATCTCAACTTTCGGGCGACACCAGGCGAGCACTTCGCTATTCGCATCACCGCTGACGTCTACCAGCAGCGCGACACCACGCGGGACCAGTACTATCGCGGGTGGGCACTTCGCGCCAAGTACGCGTACGGCCAATACGATTTCATCCGCGGGGTCGGCGACGAGCTGAAGGCGAACGTTAGGCTCGGGCTCCTGCAGACCGTCATCATCGATCACGAAGAGCAGTTCTGGCAGCGAGGCCTCTCGCAGGTCGCGATCGAGCAGAACGGGTTCTTCTCGTCCTCCGATGCGGGCGCAGCGACGACGATCACGTTCCCCAAGAAATACGGTGAGATCTACGCGACGATCGTCAACGGCTCAGGTTATGGCTCTCGTGAGCTGGACCGGTTCAAGGAATACCAGGCGCGCCTGACGCTCACGCCGCTGATGAACACGTTCGGGTTCTGGAAGACGCTGACCATTTCGCCCTGGTACTCCAAGGGCGACCGCGGGAGCGACTTCGCGCGTGGGCAAGGTACCCTGAATCCAGTTACCGATGCGCTGCGAAGGGACCGCGGCGGTGTGTTCCTCGGCCTGCGTGACCCCCGGATGACCCTCGGCGCGCAGTTCGCCGAGCGGTGGGACGTCTTCGAGTCCGCTGACACGACGGTCGACATCGTCCCGAGGTCAGTCGAGCGAACCGGTCAGGTTATCTCGCTGTACACGATCTTCAGGCCGCTCGCCTTCATCAACAGCGCGCCGACCTGGCCACTCGCCGTCACTCTCCGCGCCGACAACATCAAGAACGACACCGACACGGACCCGTACGCCCGCTATTACATCGCCGGGTTGGGGTGGGAATTCAACAAGCGCACGTCGGTGACGTTCGACTTCCAGACCCAGGAACCGAAAAGCGGCAGCACGGCCGCCGACACCAAGGTCTTCTTCATTCACCTCATTGCCGGGTTCTGACGCCACGCGCGTCGACCTAACGAGATTCTATGCGCACCCTCACCAAGCTGTTGGCCCTCGTCGCCATACCGGCGACCCTCACCGCTCAGGCGGACCTGACCGGCGCCGGCGCCACGTTCCCCTACCCGATCTACTCGAAGTGGTTCGCCGACTACGCCGCACAGACCAACGTCAAAATCAACTATCAGTCAATCGGCTCCGGTGGTGGCATCCGTCAGCTCTCCGACGGCACCGTCGACTTCGGCGCCTCCGATTCGCCGATGAGCGACGGTGAGCTGCAGAAGGCTAAGGGCGGACGCGTCCTCCACTTCCCGACCGTGATCGGCGCGGTCGCCGTCGTCTATAACGTCCCGGGCGTGACGACGCCGCTTCAACTCGATGGCAACGTCCTGTCGGAAATCTTCCTGGGCAAGGTGCGGAAATGGAACGACGGGAAGATCACCAAGCTCAATCCGGGCGTGTCGCTGCCATCGCGCGACATTCTCGTCGTTCACCGTTCTGACGGTAGCGGCACCACGTACATCTTCACCGACTTCCTTTCGTCCGTGAACAAGGAATGGCTCTCGGGCCCCGGCCGAGCGAAGGAAGTCGCGTGGCCGATCGGCTTGGGTGGCAAGGGCAACGACGGCGTCGCCGGTCAGGTGAAGCAGATCCCGGGCGCCATCGGGTACGTCGAGCTCGCGTATGCACGACAGAACAAACTCGCCTTCGCATCGATCAAGAACGCGGCAGGCGCTTTCATCGTGCCGTCGGTCGAGTCTGCGACGGCGGCCGCCGATGGCGTGGCAGCGAAGCTGAACCCGAAAACGGACTACCGGATCTCGATCGCGAACGCGCCGGGCCCGCAGGCGTATCCGATCACGTCATTCACGTGGATCATCGTGTATCAGGACCAGACCGACCCCATCAAGGGTAAGAAGCTGGTCGACTTCATGCGGTGGGCCCTAACGAGTGGCCAGGCGTCCGCCGCGGCGCTCGATTATGCGCCGCTCCCGAAGGCCATCGCCGATCGACTAGTCCAGCGTCTCGGCTCGATTCGGATGGCGGGCGCGGCCGCGACTCAGTGACTAGGCATAAACGGGAAGTACAGTGTGACGTGGCCGTTACGCGATGTTCCCTGCTCCGGGTCCGGTTCTCGAACAACGTTCAGTAAGTCCTTCCTGGAGGCGGCAGTGACTCGTTCGACACTCTTCGCTATGGTGGCAACCGGACTCGTCTCTGTCGCATGCGCGGGCGGCGAGTCCAAGAGTACACGAGATTCAGCGGCAACGAGCCCGTCGCCCGCGTCGGCGGCCAGCGCTGGGGCCGACCTGACGGGCGCCGGCGCTACGTTCCCGCAACCGATCTACAGCAAATGGTTCTCCGACTACGCCGCAAAGACCGGCGTGAAGATCAATTACCAGTCGATCGGCTCCGGCGGCGGCATTCGCCAGATCCAGGAAGGGACGGTCGACTTCGGGGCGTCGGACGCGCCGATGACCGATGACGAGATGGCCAAGGCCAAAGGCGGCCCGATCTTCCATTTTCCGACAGTACTCGGTGCGGACGTCATCACGTACAACGTGCCTGGCGTAACACAGTCGCTTCAGCTTACGGGCGACGTGGTCGCGGACATTTTCCTGGGCAAGATCAAGAAGTGGAACGACGCCCGAATTGCCGGACTCAATCAGGGCGTGAAGCTCCCGGCGAGCGACATTCTCGTGGTGCACCGTTCGGACGGCAGTGGCACGACATACGTCTTTACCGACTATCTCACGGCGGTCAGCCCCGCGTGGGCCTCAGGGCCCGGTAAAGCGAAGGACGTAAAATGGCCGGTGGGGCTCGGTGGCAAGGGCAACGAGGGCGTCGCCGGGCAGATCAAGCAGACGCCGGGTACGATTGGCTACGTCGAGCTCGCGTACGCGAACCAAAACAGGCTGCCGGTGGCCAAACTGAAGAACGCTGCGGGACAGTTCGTGAGCCCGACAATCGCGTCGATCACGGCTGCCGCTGCGGGCGCACTCGAGAAGCTCGGCCCCAACACGGACTATCGGGTGACGATCGTCAACGCACCTGGCGCTGAGGCATATCCGATCTCGTCGTTCACATGGCTGCTCGTGTATCAGCGGCAACAAGATTCGGCCAAGGGCAAGAAGCTCGTCGACTTCATTCGCTGGGCGCTCACTGAAGGTGAAGGATCTGCGGCAGCGTTGGACTACGCACCCATACCGGAAGCAGTGAGCAAGCAGCTGCTCGAGAAGCTGGCTTCGATTCAGGTAGGGACGGCGTCGTGAGCGAAGCCGCTCGCCCGCTCGTCACGACGCGCCCCGACGACAACGGGATCGCCGCGCGGATCGAGGGGTCGGCCATCGGCGACACGGTGTATCGCTGGATGACGACCGGATTCGCGTTATGCATCCCGATCCTCCTGCTCTTCATTGCACTCGAGGTCGGGGTAGCCGCCTGGCCGGCCCTCAAAGCGTTCGGCTTCGGTTTCCTGACCTCGAGCGAGTGGGACCCGCCGCACAACGTCTTCGGTGCGGCGCCGGCGATTTACGGCACGATCGTCTCGTCGATCATCGCGCTCGTAATCGCGACGCCGCTCGCGTTGGGTGTCGCGATCTTTCTGTCGGAGTTCGCGCCATCGTGGCTGCGACAGCCGGTGGCGTTCCTGGTCGATCTCCTGGCGGCGATTCCAAGCGTCGTCTACGGGTTGTGGGGCATCTTCGTCCTCCAGCCGCTGCTGCGCGATCACGTGATGCCGTTTCTCTCCGGGCTTCCGCTGATCGGGCAGACCGGACTGTTCGAGGGTCCGGCGTACGGACCCAGCATGTTGAGTGCTGGGCTGATCCTCGCGATCATGGTGCTGCCATTCATCTCGGCCGTTTCGCGCGAGGTGCTCATGGCGGTGCCGCGGTCGCAACGGGAAGCCGCGCTGGCGCTCGGCGCCACGAAGTGGGAGATGATCGCCGATGCCGTCGTGCCGTACGCTCGGTCCGGCATCATCGGTGGAATCATCCTTGGGCTTGGTCGCGCGTTAGGCGAGACCATGGCCGTAACGATGCTCATTGGCAACGTCCACAAGATCTCGGCGTCTCTGTTAGCCCCGGGATACACGATGGCTTCGCTCATCGCGAACGAATTCGCCGAGGCGACCGGCGATCTGCACCTGTCCGCCCTCATGGCGGTCGGTGCCGTGCTGTTCGTTGTGACGCTGATCGTCAATGGGCTCGCGCGGTGGCTGGTGTGGCGTGTGTCGCGCGAGGCACAGTGATGACTGGCACGAACCCGTCTCACGGACCGATGGCGCCCCCGAGGCCGCCGGTGCGGACGGCACGCCCGTCGGTCATGCAACGTGCGGCCGCCGAACGAACCCGGACCACCATCGGGCGTCGGCGGGCCATCAACGTCGTGATGGTCGGGATCACGTTCGCGGCGGCGCTCGTCGCCACGCTGCCACTCATCTTCATTCTCGGTCACCTCGTCAAGGCCGGCGCGTCGTCGATCAACTGGGACTTCTTCACGCAGATCCCGAAGCCGCCAGGCGAAGCGGGCGGCGGCATGGCGAACGCGATGGTCGGAACGCTGGTGCTCATCCTGGCGGCGTCGGCATTCGGCCTGCCCATCGGGATCGGTGCCGGTCTATACCTGGCCGAGAACCGCGGGACGCATCTCGCGAACGCCGTTCGGTTCCTGTCCGACGTGCTCAACGGACTGCCGTCCATCGTGATGGGCATCTTCGCGTGGCAGTTTCTCGTCAAGCCGATGGGCAAGTTCACCGCGCTGGCCGGCGGGATCGCGCTCGGTGCCATGATGATTCCGCTCGTCACGCGCACCACGGAGGAGATGATCCGGATCGTTCCCGTCTCGCTGCGCGAAGCCGCACTCGCGTTAGGCTACTCGCGGTGGCGCACGTCGCTCATCGTGGTGCTGCGCACGGCGCTGCCCGGCATCGTCACCGGCGCGCTCGTGGCCGTGTCCCGCATCGCCGGGGAGACCGCTCCCCTGTTGTTCACGGTGTTAGGCAACCAGTTCTGGTCGGCATCGCTGCGTGAGCCCATTGCCGCGCTGCCGCTGCAGATCTTCAACTTCGCGATCAGCCCGTACGATCAGCAGCACGCGCTCGCCTGGGCTGGCGCGCTCGTTCTCATTGGCATTGTCCTCATCATCAGCCTGGCAGCCCGCTTTGCAACGCGCTCCCGATTTGGTCGCGGTGGCGACTGAGCCCCCGCGAGCTCCGCGCCCAACGGCCGCCGTCGCACCCCCCGCCGCTGCGGGCGCCGAGCGTATTCGCCTCGAGGCGAGGGCGCTCTGCGCGTTCTTCGGGTCGGCAGAAGCCGTCCGTGACGTCTCGATCACGTTCCGCGATCGCGAGGTCACCGCGATCATTGGCCCGTCGGGCTGCGGCAAGTCCACACTGCTGCGATGCCTCAACCGCATGCACGAGACGGTGCCGACAGCTCGCGTCGCCGGCTCCGTCAGTCTGGATGGCCAGGACATCTACGCACGAGGCATTAACGCAATCGAGGTCCGACGGCATGTCGGCATGGTGTTCCAACGCCCGACACCGTTCCCGACCATGTCGATCCGGGACAACGTCGCGGCAGGCCTGCAGATCCTGGGACGCGACAAGCCGTCGCGCGCAGAAACCGACCACATCGTCGAGGACGCCCTCAAGCGGACAGCGCTCTGGGACGAGGTGAGCACCCGCCTGAAGGACAGCGCCGTCGGTCTGTCCGGAGGTCAACAGCAGCGCCTGTGCATTGCGCGGGCTCTGGCCACGCGACCGGCAGTGCTGCTGCTCGACGAACCTACTGCGTCGCTCGATCCGATCAGTACGCAGAAGGTCGAGGAGCTCGTATACGAGCTGCGACGTGACATGACCGTCGTGATCGTGACGCACAACATGCAGCAGGCCGCCCGCGTCTCCGACCGGACGGCGTTCATGCTCACCGGAGAGCTGGTCGAGTTCACGGCCACAAACACGCTGTTCACCACGCCGTCGGACTCGCGAACGGAAGCTTACATCACGGGTAGGTTCGGATGAGCGTGCAGGCCATGGGAACCGGGAACAGGGAACCGGGAACCGACGCTCCACGGAGGGTCGGTTCCCCGTTCCCCGTTCCCGATTCCCTACATCCGGGCAATATCCAGGCAACGGACTTCTCGTTCTGGTATGGCGCCAAGCAGGCGCTTCACGACGTCAGCATAACGATTCCTGCGCGCGCCGTGACTGCGTTCATCGGACCCTCGGGGTGCGGAAAGTCCACGTTCCTTCGATCGATCAACCGCCTGAACGGACTCATTCCCGGCGCTCGACACGCCGGGACGATCGAGCTTGATGGTGAGGACGTGTATACCGCGGCGATGACCCCCGTGGCGCTCCGCCAGCGCGTCGGAATGGTGTTCCAACGATGGAATCCGTTTCCAAAATCGATCTACGACAACGTCGCCTACGGTCCCCGGATCAACGGTACCGCGTCACGGAAGCAGATCGACGAGATCGTGGAACAGTCGCTGCGACGCGCGGCGCTGTGGGATGAAGTAAAGGATCGGCTGCGACAGAGCGCGCTCGGACTGTCCGGCGGTCAGCAGCAACGACTATGCATCGCGCGAGCACTCGCGAACGAACCCGAGGTGCTGCTGCTGGACGAGCCGGCGAGCGCGCTCGACCCGATTGCCACACAGAAGATCGAGGAGTTGCTGTACGAGCTCCGGTCCGAGTTGACCATCGTGATCGTGACTCACAACATGCAGCAGGCGGCGCGCGTCTCGGACTACACCGCCTTTTTCTACCTCGGACGTCTCGTGGAAGTCAACGAGACGGGGCAGCTATTCACCACGCCGCGCGAGGAGCGCACCGAGGCATACATCACCGGGAGATTTGGATGAGCCCCGAGACCGCTGGCTTTCGCCACTTTCACGACCAGCTACAAACGCTGAAGGAACGGCTCCTCGACATGTCGGCCCGCGCCGAGGAGCTGATCGACCTCGCGGTCGATTCGCTGCTCACGCGCGACAAGGAAAAGGCTGACGCGGTCATCGCGGGTGACCGCGAGGTCGACATGATGGAGCTCGAGTGCGAGCAGCTCGCCGTGTCGCTTCTCGCCTTGCAGCAGCCGATGGGCCGCGATCTGCGCTTCATCATCAGCGCCATCAAGATCACCAGCGACCTGGAGCGGGTCGGCGACCATGCCGTCAACCTCGCGCAGTCGGCGTTGCGTCTGATCGCGTTACACGTCGAAATTACGCCGACCCCAGAGATCGAGGACATGGCGCGGCGGGCACGGCGCATGCTTGCCGAGGCATTGGACGCGTTCATCCGGGCGGATGGGGCCCTCGGCCGCGAGGTGTGCAAGGCCGACGACGCCGTCGATTCGCTCCACGACTCGGTGTTCCGAATCCTGCTCACACACATGATGGCCGACGCCCGGACGATCAACCCGTCGCTCGAGCTCCTGCTCGTCAGCCGGAACCTCGAGCGCGTGGCCGACCTGGCGACGAACATCGCGGAGGACGCCGTGTTCCTGGCAGAAGGCAAGCAGATCAAGCATCATTTCGAGGATCTCGGCCGCGACCGTCCAGCAGTCCCTCAAGCGACTGGTTAGGTGGCACTCCCCGCATTCTCCAGGTCTTCCGACGCAGCGCGATCGCCGCGAGCCGAACAGGACGTTCGGCTCGCGGCGATCGACATCGGTTCCAATTCCATCCGCCAGATCGTCGCCGACGTATCGCCCTCGGGCTCGATACGCGTCGTGGACGAAATGAAAGCGGCGCCGCGGCTCGGCGCGGGAGTCCGCGAGAGCGGGCTGCTGAGCGAGACCGCGATGCGTCAGGCACTCGAAGCGCTCATTCGGATGGCCACGCTCGCGAGGCAACTGGGTGCGTCGCGCATCGAGGCAGTCGCGACAAGCGCGGTGCGCGATGCCGCGAACGGGCTCACGTTCCTGGAGCTCGTTCGCTCCGAGACGGGCCTCAAGGTGAAGGTGCTTCGGGGCGAAGAGGAGGCACGCCTCTCGTTCCGCAGCGCACTCGCGCACTTCGAGCTGGGCGTCGGGAGAGCGGTCGTGATGGACATTGGCGGCGGGTCGCTCGAGCTCGCGCTGAGCGCCGACGGGCTGCTGGAGCGACTCATCTCGCTGCCGTTCGGCGCCATCAGACTGACCGAGGAGTTCCTGGGCCCGAAGGTGCGACGCAAGGGCGTCCGGAAGCTCCGTACCGCCATCCGCGACGACATCCGCAAATCGCTGCCCGTGCGGGATTGGCGTGGCGCGCAGATCATTGGGTCGGGTGGAACGTTCACCAACCTTGCCGGCATCTATCTGAATCGCCAGGGCGTGCAGACCGCACGCACGACGCATGGCACTCGCCTTCCACGCGAAGAGCTCGAGCACATCCTCGACATGCTTCAGGACATGTCGCCGGATCAGCGCGCCGCCGTGCCCGGGCTCAATCCGGCGCGCGCCGACATCATCGTCGCCGGGTTTGCCGTGGCCGCCGAGGTACTCGCGAGACTCGAATCGCGAGAGCTGATCGTGTCGGCGTACGGCATTCGCGAGGGACTGCTCCTCGAAACAGCGCGCGTCGTCCCGACGTTCTCGGATCGCGGCGAGGCACGCGAACGGTCGGTGCGAGAGTTTGCGGAGAAGTGTCATTACGAGGAGCCGCATGCGCGTCACGTGCAACGTCTGTCGCTGCAGATGTTCGACGCGATCGGCCCCCGCATTGGTCTCTCCGCCACGGACCGCCAGATTCTCGCGGACGCCGCGCTGCTCCACGATGTCGGGTATCACATCAATTACGAGAACCACCACAAGCACTCGTACCACCTGATCGTGCACGCCGACATGCTCGGCATGTCGCCCGAGGAACAGGTGGCGATCGCGAACGTGGCGCGGTATCACCGCGGCGCGCCGCCGAAACGCAAGCACGAGAACTACGGTATTCTCGACCGCGCGCTCCGGCGGCGCATTCGGAAGCTCGCCGCGATTCTTCGTGTTGCGGACGGAATGGATCGCGGGCACATCGGCGCCGTGGAGCGTGTGAAGGTCCGGTGGCTCGATCGGGCGCTTCGCCTCACGGCCGTGGCCAATCGCCGGGCGCAGTCGCTGCGGCTCGACCTATGGGGCGCGAGCAGAAAATCCGACCTGTTGTCGAAGGTCGCGGGCATTCCGGTGGAGGTCGTGGCTCCGGACGGCACGGTTGTGTCGCCTCAGGATGCCGACGACGAGCAGCCCGACTAGACACCCGGCTGGGAATCATCGCCGGCCACGATCCGCACGGCGCCGCCGGTGTAGCGTTAGGCAGTGCGCTCCACCCGTAGCTCGGTCACCGGCTGGGCGGCGTCCGTGACACGAGTCGGCCGATCCGCGACCTCGAGCCCCAACGGATCGCGCAGCAACAGCCGGTGCGTCGCGCGCTCCGGCTCGTCGCCTGGCGTGCGCTGCACGTAGGTGCCGTCGGCACAGAGCTCCCACGCCTGGCGGTTGTCCGAGAGACAGGTGTCGAGCAGCGCCCGGAGCCGCGGATGCAGGGCGCGATCCTCGACGGGCGTCACCGCTTCGACGCGCCGATCCAGGTTGCGCGGCATCCAATCCGCGGAACCGGTGAAGTAACGGTCTTCGGCGCTGTTCCGGAAATAGAACAGGCGCGAATGCTCGAGGAACCGCCCGACGATGCTGATGACGCGAATGCGCTCGCTCACGCCGGGCACGCCCGGCCGAAGGCAGCAGATACCTCGGACGATGAGATCGATGTCGACGCCGGCCTGCGATGCCTCGTACAGCGCCGCAATGATCCCCGGGTCCACGAGGGCATTCAACTTGGCGATGATTTGCGCGGACTTCCCTTCCCGGGCCGCGTTCGTCTCGTTCGAGATCAGCTCCAGGAATCGATCGCGCATGTTGCCGGGCGCCACGAGCAGCTTTCGGTACACGCGCTGTCGCGAGAAGCCCGTGAGCGAGTTGAACAGGTCGCTCAGATCTGCGCCGATCGACGGACTCGCCGTGAAGAGCCCGAGGTCGGTGTAGGTGCGCGCCGTTTTCGTGTTGTAGTTGCCCGTGCCGATGTGCACGTAACGCCGGATGCCGTCGGGCTCGCGCCTAACGACGAGCGCCACCTTCGAGTGCGTCTTGAGCCCGGGCAATCCGTAGGCCACGTGCACGCCGAAGTTTTCCAGCGTGCGCGCCCACGTGATGTTGTTCGCCTCGTCGAACCGCGCCTGCAGCTCCACGAGGACCGCAACCTGTTTTCCGCGCTGCGCCGCCTCCGTCAGCGCGCGCACGATAGGCGTGTCGCCCGAGGTGCGGTAGAGCGTCATCTTGATGGCCAGTACATGGTCGTCGCGCGACGCGGCATCGAGAAACTGCTCGACGGTCGCCGTGAACGACTCGTACGGATGGTGCACGAGAAGGTCGCGCTCGCGAATGACATCGAAGATCGATCGCGTCGCATCGCGGACCGCTGGTGGGACGGCAGGCACGAACGGAGGATCGTGCAGCTCGGGCATGTCGATCGAAGCGATCGACATGAGATCGCCCAGCTCGAGCAACGGGCCGCCGTCGAACATGTCTCGATCCGCCAACACGAGGCCCGGCAGCAGCTCCGCCTCCTGCAACTCCTCGAGGATGAGCGCACGGATGTGCCGCGGCATGTCGTCCTGCACCTCGAGTCGCACCACCTCCCCAAACCGGCGCTGAAAGACCTGCTCCTCGATCATCGCGAGGAGGTCCTCAGGCTCGTCCACGTTCTTCTCCAGCTCGAGGTCGGAGTAGCGCGTCACCTTGAACGCCCACCAGCCGAGCACCTGCATCCCCGGGAACAGCGAGCCAAGGTTCGCCCCGATGACTTCCTCGAGCGGCACGAAATGATGTCCTCGACCGAACGCAACCCAGCGCGGAAGGCTCTTGGGGACCTTCACTCGCGCGAAGTGGTCCAGGCCGCGATCCGGATCGCGAATTTCGACAGCGAGCGACAGTGAGAGATTCGAGACGTATGGGAAGGGGTGACCCGGGTCGACCGCCAACGGCGTGAGAACCGGAAACACCTCCGACTCGAAGAATTGATCGATCGTGTTCCACTCGCTCGGCGCCAGGTCGGTCATGCGGACGAGTCGAATGCCCTTCTCGTCCAGCGCCGGCAGCAGTTGCTCGTGCAGAATCGTGCGCGCCTGGGCGAGGAGCTCGCGCACTCGGCGCTCGATGGCATCCAGCGCCGGTTGCGGCGACAAGCCATCCGCTGCTGACGACGTGACACCCGCCGCGACCTGACGACGCAGCCCGGCGACGCGCACCATGTAGAACTCGTCGAGGTTCGTGCTGAAGATCGACAGGAACTTGAGTCGCTCCAGCAGCGGGTTGCGCTCGTCGAACGCCTCGTTGAGCACGCGCGCGTTGAACTCGAGCCAGCTGAGCTCGCGATTGAAAAACAGCGTTGGCGGAAGCGGTTCGTGCATCGTCAATGGGACGCAGGACAAGTGCGAATCGACCCTACAAACGATAAACGCCCGGCTCAGCCCGGGCGTTCATCATACCGACTGAAGAGCGGGCGAGCCGTCACGAGCCTGTCACAGCGGAATCAGGCGCGAGAGGATGAAGTACGAACCCGCCGCGATAATGGCCGCCGCGGGTATCGTCATGATCCATGCCCAAACGATACGCCCTGCAACGCCCCAGCGCACGCCCGAAACGCCGTTCGTCGCTCCGACCCCGACGATCGCCCCGGTGATCGTGTGCGTCGTGCTCACCGGAATGCCGAACTTCGTCGCGATGAGGATGGCGAATGCCCCGCCCGTCTCTGCACAGAAGCCGCCGACCGGACGCAGCTTCGTAATCCGGTTCCCCATGGTGTGCACGATCCGCCAGCCGCCCAAGAGCGTTCCCAGAGCGATGCAACTATACGCGCCAATCTCCACCCAGTAGGGAACACCAGCCTCCGGGTTAGGCAGATAGAAGAGACCGAGCAACCCCTGCTGACCACGAAAGATGTTCTGCGTGTGGGTAGCACCGAGCAATCCGACGATGATGCCCATTGTCTTTTGCGCGTCGTTCGCTCCATGCGAGAACGAGAACAGTGCCGAGCTTCCAAGCTGTGCGACGCGGAACACGCGATCGACGCGCGCGGGCGCCGCCCGCTGGAAGATCCAGTATACCGCGACCATGAGTACGAACCCGGCCGCCATGCCGATGAGCGGCGAGAGCGCGATGAACTCCAGCGTCTTGATCCACTTGTCACCCCAGAGGATCGCGCTCCACCCGGCTTTCGTGACGGCCGCGCCGGCGTAGCCGCCGATCAGCGCGTGCGAGGAGCTCGAGGGAAGGCCGTACGCCCACGTGATGAGGTTCCAGGCGATCGCGCCTAACAACGCCGAGAGAATGACCGTCGGATCTACGATCGATTGGTCGATCATTCCGCTCTGGACCGTCTTCGCGACGGCGGTGCCCACCACGAACGCCGCCGCGAAGTTGAAGAAGGCAGCCCAGACGACCGCCGCGAACGGGTTCAGGACGCGCGTCCCGACGATCGTGGCGATGGAGTTCGCCGAGTCGTGAAAGCCGTTGATGAAGTCGAACGCGAAGCCGATCAGGACGATGACGACGACGTACGCCACCGGGCTCACGAATTCTTGAGGGAGATGCTCTCCAGCACGTTGCCCACGCCCTGACACTCATCGAGCGCTCGCTCGAGCGTGTCATAGAGCTCTTTCCACTTCATCACCTCGAGCGCATCGGGCTTGCCACGAAACAGCTCACCGACCGCGTCCTGGTAGATGGCATCACCTTCCTCCTCGAGCCGCTTGATCGCGCGGCTGCTCTCCGCAACGACCGACGGCTTCTTGATCGCCATCACGCCAGCCTGAATGTGGTCGGCGGCGCGAGAGATCGTGTCGGACAGCTTGAGCGCGGGCGGGCGGGACTCGGCAATGTGGAACATCGCGACTCGGCGCGCTGTGCCGTCGAGAAGGTCGATGACGTCGTCGAGCTCCGTGGCGAGGCGGTGAATGTCCTCCCGGTCGATCGGCGTGACGAAGCTGCGGTCGATCCTCGCGCGGACGTCGTGCGTGAGCACATCCGCTTCGTGTTCCACGGTCTTGATGGCAGCGACGTAGTGATCGAGCCTGTCCGGCTCGGCGAACAGGCAATTCAGGAGACGCGCTGCTTCCTTGAGTCGCTTCGCCAGCTCGTTGAAGAGAACGAAAAAGCCTTCGTCGCGTGGGATGAGGCGCACGGGGTGTCGTCGGAGGTGGCCAAGGCCACGCGGCGGCCTCTCAACTGGCGCGGCGCAGGCTTCGTTACACAACCGAGACAAACATAGCCGAGACCCGTTCGCATTCGCAAAGGGAAACTCGGCTATGAAGCGTCAGAGCTCGGCGCCCTGCCCGAGCGCGGTCAGTGGAGGCCTGCTATCGCGCCTGGCAGGCGGCCTCGCGTGGTGACAGAGTCGTTCCAACCCGGGCCAGTCCATCACGGCCCAGTCATCGGGATAGCTGGAAAGCGACTTCGTCACGTCCCGCGAGAAGAAATACAACCAACGGGGCGCCGCGCTATCGTCAGAAAGCTCATACACCTGCCAGTGCATCCCTTCGGAATCCATGAACTTTCTGGTAAGTGCCACGTCGTTCCTCCTAGTGAATCCGCAGGCGGCTTGATGCACTCAATGTGCCCGGACCTGAGAATTTCCCGGGCACGGTCACTGAACGCAATGCGCTAACTCCCGAGGCCACCGTTCGTTACACGTTCCGTTACCGAACCGAGACACACAACTACTTGACCGGACGGCCGGCCCGATGTGCGCGGCGAGAGACTTCGCGTCGGTTGCGCGCACTCCGGCCAACCCATCGCCGCCTAACGCGCGACGCCGGGCGAGCGCACGTCGGCGCCGGTCAACGCCCGTCAATAGACCGCCGCGCCCTTCGTCGTGGCGGCGCTCGTCAGGCAGGTCCCCGAGGCACATCGCTCCTCGTGTGCGTGTGGGGATGCCAGCAGCTCGTGCATCGGCAACGGGCCACGTCCCAGGCACTGGGCCATCCCCACACCGCTCGAGGTGCCGATCCGCGTTGCACCGTTGGCGATCATCCGCAGCGCCGTCGCGCAATCGCGAACGCCGCCCGAGGCCTTGACCCCCATGGAGTCGCCAACCACCAGGCGCATGAGCGCCACCGCCTCCGCCGTTGCGCCACCAGCTGCGTGAAAGCCGGTGCTCGTTTTCACGTAGTGCGCCCCCGCGTCGCGCGCGAGCGCACTGGCCTTGATGATCTCCACCGGCGTGAGATGCGCCGACTCGATGATGACCTTCACGAGACGTCCCGCTGCCGCCCGCACCACGGCGGCGATGTCGTCCGCGACATGATTCCAGTCACCGCCCTTGATATGGCCCACGGCGGCAACCATGTCGATCTCACTCGCACCCTGTCGGATCGCCAGCGATGCTTCCGCGGCCTTGACCTCGGACTGGTTGGCGCCTAACGGGAAGCCGACCACGGTCGCCACGGCAACCCGGCTCCCCTGGAGCCGCTCGGCGCAGCGCGGCACCCACACCGGGTTGACACACACCGCGGCGAACTCGTGCTCGAGCGCCTCCGAGCAGAGCTGGTCGATGTCCGCACGCGTCGTCTCGGCCTTGAGCAGCGTGTGGTCGATGAACTCTGCGATTCGCGCGTTCTCGCGAACGTACCGGACGCCCGGCGAATTATCCGCGGTGGCAAGCCCCCGCCCTCCGGTGGTCCCGCCGGTCGATTCCCGATTCCCATCTGCCCAGCTTCGCTGGGCTCCCGCCGATTCCCGATTCCCGACCTGATCAGCGCGGGACAGCTCGCGCGCGATGCGCGCTGCAAGGGCGTCGAGATCCATGTCGGAGCTCATTGACGGTCGACGTCCACGCGATCGACGACGCCGACGACGACGGCCTGCGCCGGGATGTTCGGGTCCTTGAACAGCGACCGCGCCGCGTTGCCCTCCTGCACCACGAGCACTTTTTCGCCCACGCCAACTCCAATCACATCGAGCGCTATGACCTCGGCGCCTTCTTCCCGATCCTCGAGATCGAGCCGGCGGACGAGTAGCAGCTTCTTCTGACCGAGGTGTTCGTGACGGTGGGTGGAGACGACGTCGCCAATAACACGCGCGAGATACACGCTTTTCCTCTCAGATCGCCGCGGGCTCGCCCGCGGCGGTGTTCCCATCGATGTCATCGGCGCGCAGCACCTGGCGGCCGCCAATGTCGACCCAGTCCACCTTTCCCACGATCCCCGCGTCGACCGCCGCGAACGGATTGTCGAGCGTCAGCGCGGCCTCACGAGACGTTATGAAGTAGATGACTTCGCCCGGCCCAACGCCGACCCGATCGACGGCGACTAGCGCCTTGCCCACGTCGGCTCCCGCCGTGGTGATTGGCTGGATCCACTGCAGGGTGACGGCGGCCAGCGTGTCCTGCTTGACCGTCGAGACGACGCGACCGATGACGCGAGCTATCTGCACGCGTGGAAACATAGGACGGCGAGGGGGAGCCGCAACGCGCGGTTCCCGGCGACTCGCGTCGCTACTGCCATACCCCGCGAGCATCCGACACCATTGTGCGCCGCGACACGAGCGAGCGATTCTCGAACAGCTTCACGAGCAGCACCCCAGCGACGAATCCGCCGACGTGCGCCCAAACCGCCACGCCCCCGGACACCTCCGGGTCCACCTGGTTGAGCTGAGGTAACCCCGTCAGCACCTGGGTCGCGAACCACCACAGGAGCGCCACCCAGGCGGGAAACCGCACGAAGAACAGGAAGACGAAATACCTAACGCGGACGCGTGGGTAAAGTACGAGATACGCGCCGAGAATGCCGGAGATCGCGCCGGACGCGCCGACAGTTGGGACCGGAGACCTTGGGTCCACCATCACGTGCGTCGCCGCCGCGGCGAGCCCACAAACCAGATAGAACACCAGAAAGCGGAAACGCCCCATGCTGTCTTCGACGTTGTTGCCGAACACCCAGAAGTAGATTGCGTTGCCTAGGAGATGTCCCCAGCTCCCGTGCAGAAACATCGAGAGGAGCGGCGTCAGGACGTTGATCGCGCTGTCGTCGATCTGGCAGGCGAGGTTCGGACCGATGGGGATCGAGAACCCAACGGGGCGCCCGTGCGTGAGTTCGGCAGGCACCAGCCCGTAGTTGCACACCGCCGCGGCGAGCTGCGTGGCGTTCGTCCCGGCGCCCTCGACAACCACCCATGTCGCGAGCATGAGCGCGAGCAACAGGTAGGTCATGACCGGAGTGCGAAGCGTCGGGTTTTCGTCGCTGATCGGGATCATTGGCGTCGCGAGAGGTGAGGTGCTGACGCGTTAGTAGGACGCAATCGACTGCCACTGGCGATCCGATGCTCGGGATCGCGCCGCCGAAATCTGCCAAACTGACGTAACGGCCCGGCCCTGACCTTGCCACCCACCGGACCACGTTGCGAGCGAGCGCGTGTCGGTCGAATCAGACGCTTCAGCTCGACTTCGATCTTTTTTCTCCCTGCGAGGGCGCAATGGCAGATAAGGTAATTGGCATCGATCTGGGCACCACGAACTCGGTCGTCTCCGTGATGGAGGGCGGCGACCCCGTCGTGATTCCCAACTCCGAAGGTGGAAGAACGACGCCATCGGTGGTTGGGTTCACGAAGGACGGCGAACGCCTGGTGGGTCAGATCGCGAAGCGTCAGGCAGTCACGAATCCGCAGAACACGGTCTTCTCGATCAAGCGGTTCATGGGTCGCAAGATCAGCGAGGTCAGCGACGAGATCAAACGCGTCCCGTACAAGGTCGTGTCGGGAGGTAACGACGTCGCTACGGTCGAGGTACAGGGCAAGCGATATACGCCGCCCGAGATCTCGGCGATGATCCTCCAGAAGATGAAGCAGACCGCCGAGGACTACCTCGGGCACTCGGTCTCGAAGGCGGTGGTCACTGTTCCCGCCTACTTCAACGACTCGCAGCGTCAGGCCACCAAGGACGCGGGCAAGATCGCCGGGCTAGACGTGCTCCGAATCATCAACGAGCCCACGGCGGCCGCCCTCGCTTACGGCCTCGATAAGAAAAAGGATGAGAAGGTTGCCGTATTCGACCTTGGCGGAGGCACTTACGACATCTCAGTTCTAGAGCTTTATGATGTCGATGGCTCCCGTCAGTTCGAGGTGAAATCCACGAACGGCGACACGCACCTGGGCGGCGACGACTTCGACCAACGCGTGATCGACTGGCTCGTAAGCGAGTTCAAGCGCGACCAGGGTATCGACCTCTCGAAGGATCCGATGGCGCTCCAGCGCCTGAAGGAAGCCGGCGAGAAGGCCAAGATGGAGCTCTCGTCCACGCAACAGACGGACATCAACCTGCCGTTCATCACGGCCGATCAGTCAGGCCCCAAACACCTCAACTACACGCTCACCCGCGCGAAATTCGAGCAGTTGGTGGACGACCTCATCCAGCGCACGATCCCGCCAATGAAGCAGGCACTCAAGGACGCTGGCATCGATCCGAAGGACATCGATGAGGTCCTGCTGGTCGGTGGCTCGACTCGCATTCCGAAGGTGCAGCAGATCGTGAAGGACTTCTTCGGAAAGGAGCCGAACAAGGGCGTGAACCCGGACGAGGTCGTAGCCATCGGCGCCGCGGTTCAGGGCGCGGTCCTCACCGGTGAGCAGAAGGACGTGCTGCTGCTCGACGTCACCCCGCTCTCTCTCGGCATCGAGACGCTGGGCGGCGTAACCACGGTGCTCATCCCGCGCAACACGACGATCCCGACGAAAAAGAGCGAGACGTTCTCGACGGCCGACGATAACCAGACGACGGTCGAGATCCATGTGCTCCAGGGAGAGCGTGAGCTCGCCGTGTACAACAAGACGATCGGGAAATTCCAGCTCACCGGAATTCCGCCCGCTCCGCGCGGCATGCCGCAGGTCGAAGTCACCTTCGACATCGATGCGAACGGCATCCTGCACGTGACGGCGCGCGACAAGGCCACCGGCAAGGAGCAGAAGATCCGTGTCGAGGCGTCGAGCGGTCTCTCCGACGCCGAGATCAAGCGCATGGTCGACGACGCCGAGAAAAACGCGCAGGCCGACAAACAGCGCCGTGAGGAGATCGACGTTCGAAACCGGCTCGACAGCCTCACCTACGAGGTCGAGAAGAACTCGAAGGAGTGGGCGGACAGGCTGCCTGCCGATCTGAAGACTCGCCTCGACAACGCGGTGGAGCGCGCACGAAAGGCGCTGCGCGGCGATGACATGGGCGAGATCCGCTCGGCGCAGGAGGAGTTGGCCTCCGCATTCCAGGAGGCCGGTCGCTCCTTCTACGCGCAGCAGCAGTCCTCGCCACCGCCGGGAGGCGAGCCGCAGCCTGGCGAGCCCGCGGGCGCGACTTCCTCACAGAAGCCCGACGATGTCGTCGAAGCCGACTACGAGATTGTCGACGAGGGCAAGAAGTAGCGTTAGCGACGGTTCAGCTTCGGCGTCCAGCTTACAGGTGACCACTGGACGTGCACGAAGGTCCACAGAGAGGAAGTGCGCGGGGCCGGGCGGTTTGCCGGCCCCGTCAGCATCGCAGATGAACCGGAAACTCTTCGACACCTGTCGGTGTCCTACGAAAGGAACCCCGCCGCGGCACGCTTTTCCGTGGCATAATTGCTCGACGGCGGACGTGTAGCGTCCATACATTCGATAAAGTCCAAGCAAGGACACAGAGCTATGTCGTCTCGTACACTCGCACGCGCGCGATTCGGTGCGGCCGTGGCGATCGCCTTCGCCAGCGGTATCGTCTTCGCGTCCGGATTCGATCTCACCCGATTCGGCTACGCGCAGTCGCGTGGCACCTCCGCGAAGCCAACAGTCCAGGAAGTCAAGCCAATCGCCGACGCGAGCAATGCGTTCGTCTCGATCGCCGAGCACGTGACGCCTGCCGTCGTTTCGATCCAGGCGGAGCGGGATGCGAAGCAGAGCGTTCAGCGCTCACCGCGCCGCAACGGCCCGCCAGGCCTCGAGGACTTCTTCCAGAAGTTCGATCCGCGATCCGCTCCCGCCGAAGCGAGCGGCTCCGGCTTCATCGTCAGCAAAGACGGCTACATCCTCACCAACAACCACGTCGTCGAGGACTTCGATCGGCTGAACGTGACGCTCACCGATCACCGCGTGTTCAAAGCGAAGGTCGTGGGCCGCGATCCGACGACCGACGTCGCGGTCATCAAGATCGAAGGCAAGGATCTGCCCACCGCGACGCTTGGCAACGACGAGTCCGCGCGCGTTGGTGAGTGGGTCCTCGCGATCGGCAACCCGCTTGGCCTCGACTTCACGGTCACCGCGGGAATCGTGAGCGCGAAAGGGCGCGGCAGTACGGAGCTTCAAGGGCTCAACCGTGACGCCTACGCGATCACCGACTTCATTCAGACCGACGCGGCCATCAACCCGGGGAACTCCGGTGGGCCGCTCGTCAACTCCCGCGGCGAAGTGATCGGCATCAACAGCGCGATCGCGAGCCAGACCGGGTACTACTCCGGCTACGGGTTTGCCATTCCAATCACGCTTGCCAAGCAGGTGATGGATGACATCGTCGAGCATGGCCGCGTGCGTCGGGCCGTGATCGGCGTGCAGATCTCGCCTGTCAGTCCAGAGGATGCCAGCGTCGCAGGGCTCAAAGACATCGCAGGCGTGCTCGTTGGTGGTTACAGTGACGACAACAGCCCGGCGCGGGCGGCTGGTCTCGAGGCTGGTGATGTCATCGTCGCTGCTGACGGCAAGCCGATCGATCGCGTGAGCACGCTGCAGCGAATCATTCGTGGGCACGAGCCGGGTGAGACTGTCACCGTGGATGTCATGCGGTACGGCACGAAGAAGACGTTCAAGGTGAAGCTGGCCGAGGCGCCCAGTAACGCGACCGTCGCGTCGCGCGACAATGACGATGACAATGCGAACCCCAATGGCAGCGTCACCTACGACAAGATTGGCGTGAAGGTGGAACCGCTGTCGTCCGAGGTCCGGAGCGCGATGCGTTCCGGCAACAACCGTGACGGGGTTCAGGTCGTGGATATCGACGCGGCCGGCCCGGCCCGGGGACGGCTATTCAAGGACGACGTCATCACCGCGATTCTCTTCCCCACGCCGCGCAAGGAAGTCCACTCGGTTGAGGACCTCCAGGGGGTGCTGTCGCGCGCGAAGGATGGCGACATCGTGAGCCTCCAGGTGTTCAATCCGGGCGTGCAGGGTGCTGCGACGCGAGTCGTGAACATCCGGGTCGGCAGCGAGAAATAGTTAGATTATCCGAGCCGATCGATGAGACGGGGCGATCGCAGCGATCGCCCCGTCTTCGTTTTTTGCGGAAGTGGCGGAATTGGTAGACGCGCTGGACTTAGGATCCAGTGGGGAAACCCGTGGGGGTTCGAGTCCCCCCTTTCGCATTCGTCGGGGATCGCAGGCCGCGCAGACTGTAGTGCGATTGCGCTACCAGACGCTTCGCTTGCTTCTCGTCGAGCTGCTCCGGCGCGGCAGAAGCGCCCCCATGATCCCACGCGCCACGACGCCCGCCACCGTGCGAGTGAGTGGCGAGTTCATGACCTTCTCGAACGTCGATGGCTCCGGCTTTGGCGCGCGGCCACCCGATCGCGCTGGCGCCGCGGGACCCGCCGCTGGGCTCGCGCCGTCGGGCGCGCCGGCCGGCTGCGCGGCGGGGGCCACGCGCTTCGCCAGCATCTCTCGTGCGCTCTCGCGGTCGATCGCGGCCGCGTACTCCTTCACCTGCGCCGATGACGAGAGCCGCTGCGCCATCTCGGCGTCGGTGAGCGGGCCCATTCGCGCAGCGGGAGGAATGAGCCGCGTGGCGAACGGCGGCGTCGGAGCGCCGTTAGGCGCGAGGACGGTCACGAACGCGTCACCGATGCCTAACGTCGTGAGCGTCTCCTCGATGTCGTAGAACGGCGTTTTCGGGAACGTCCGGGCGGCCGCCTTCAGTGCCTTGTCGTCATCGGCAGTGAAGGCGCGGAGTGCGTGCTGCACGCGATTCCCGAGCTGGCCGAGCACATCGGCAGGGATGTCCTTGGGGCTCTGGGTGATGAAGAAGATCCCGACGCCCTTGGACCGAATGAGCCGCACGACCTTCTCGACCTCGTCGAGCAGCGCCTTGCTCGCATTGTCGAACAGGAGGTGGGCTTCATCGAAGAAGAACACGAGCTTGGGCTTGTCGACGTCCCCGACCTCGGGAAGGTGGTTGTAGAGCGACGCGAGCAGCCAGAGCATGAACGTGGAGAAGAGTGCCGGCTTGTCCTGCACGTCGCTCAGCTCGAGAACGCTGACGAGACCACGGCCGTCTCGCTCCGTCTGCATCAGGTCTTCGATGTTGAACTCCGGTTCCCCGAAAAACGCCTCCGCCCCCTGTTGCTGAAGCTCCACCATCTCTCTGAGCAGCACCCCCACTGTCTGCTTGGACATTCCGCCGTAGTCCTTGAGCTCCGCGGCGCCATCGCCGGCGAGATACTGGAGGACGGCGCGCAGATCGGAAAAATCGAGCAGCAGCAGACCCTTGTCATCGCAATACTTGAACACGAGCGTGAGCACGCTCGTCTGCGTGTCGTTCAGGCCGAGCACCTTCGAGAGGAGAAGTGGGCCGAACGCCGACACCGTCGCACGCAACTGGGCGCCGCTTTTCCCAGTGAGGCTCAGAAACTCGACCGGGAACGCGCTCGGGCTCCAGGCGAAGCCGGTATCGTTCGCCCGCTGGGTGATCCGATCGTTAGGCGTCCCGGCAGTGCCCACGCCGGACAGGTCCCCCTTCACGTCGGAGAGAAAGACGGGCACGCCGGCACGCGACAGCTGCTCGGCAACGAGCTGCAACGTTCGCGTTTTGCCGGTCCCGGTTGCACCGGCAATCAGCCCATGCCGGTTGAGCATCGCGAGCGGAATCCGGACGACGGGCTCCGGATCGCACTCGCCGTCGGCGAGGACGGATCCGAGTGTGATCGCATCGCCGGAGCTTGCGTACGCCTTTTTGGCCGCCTTGATGATGTCCGCCCGCATCGACAAACCCTTGTTGGAGTCTGCATCACTCTAGAGACGCTGTACCGGCTTGGGAAGCCGGTTCGAGTGAAACCACCTCACCCGATCGACGAACGGCGTCCCAGGCGGGCGGATGCTCGGGTTGGTGCGCTCCGGACGGTGGGTTAGGTTTCCGCTCCAGCGGCGGTCACCGGGTGACCCCGAACGGCGCCGTCCGAGCGCTGACGCCGCCGAGCCGCCTGGACACGTTACTTCCCTCGTACCTGTGATGAACATCGAGATCACTCCGAAAAAGACCGACGGGGTCGAGCGCCTCCTTCAGATCTCGGTGCCGGTCGAGACAGTGCGTGACGCCGAGGACAAAGCCGCGCGCCGCTACGCGAGCAGCGTCCGGCTGCCGGGCTTCCGTCCGGGCAAGGCCCCGCCGGCGATGGTCAAGAAGAAGTTCGCGGATGCCATCCGACAGGAAACGCTCGAGAGCCTCGTACAGGAGGCCTACAAGGAGGTCGTGGAGCGCGAGCAGTTGAAGCTTGCATCGCAACCGCACGTGCACGACGTGAAGTTCGGCGAGAACGAGCCGCTCACGTTCGAGCTTCACCTCGAAGTCCGTCCGGAGATCGCGCTGCAACGCATACAGGGATTCCGCGTCCAGCGCACCGAGCGACACGTGACCGACGAGCAGGTTCGCGAGCAGGTGGATCAGGTGCGCGACCAGCGCGCGACGTGGACACCGGTCGAGGACAAGCCAGCGCCCGGTGACATGGTGACGGTCGTGCTGGCAACCGCGGACGAAACGGGCGCCATGCCGGAGGGCAAACAGTATCCACTCGTCCTCGGAGCCGGCCAGGCGATTCCCGGCATCGAAGAGCTGATCATGGAAGCGCAGCCGGGACAGACGGTCGAGCGGCCCGTGAAATGGCCGGAAGACTTCCCCGATGAAGCGCAGCGCTCGAAGACCAAGAAGGTTCGCGTCACCGTTCAGGACGTGAAGCGGAAGACGCTTCCAGAGCTCGACGACGCGTTCGCGCGCGAAGTCGGCGACTTCGATTCGATCGACGCGCTGCGCAAGGCCGTGCGCGACGATCTCGAAGCGAACGCCCAGCGAGAGACGGAGTCCGAGGTCCGCCAGCGACTGCTCGACGACATCATTGGCGCCAACCAGTTCGACATTCCACCAAGCTGGGTCGCACAGCTCGTGGACGCGTACGCGAATGCCTATCAGATCCCGGAAGGCGAGAAGGACCGGTTCGCAACGGAATTCCGTCCGATGGCTGAGCGGCAGGTGCGGCGTGATCTCGTCATCGATACGGTCGCCGAGCGAGAGAGCCTAACGGCGACGGAGGCGGATCTGGATGACCGCATCGCGGAGACTGCCGCGAAGCGCGGCGGCGATCCGGGCCAGCTCTACGCGTCGCTGCAGAAAGCGGGACGACTCAAGGAACTGGAGCGCTCGATCACCGAGGACAAGGTGTTCAAGTGGCTCCTCGAGCGAAACACGGTCGAGACGAACGGCTAGTTTTCGAGTAGATCTTTCACCGTCAGGGAAGCCTTATATGCCGACGATCTATCCTCCGTACGTCATCGAGCGTTCGAGTCGAGGCGAGCGCACGTACGACATTTTCTCGCGGCTCCTCATGGACCGCATCATCTTCCTCGGGACGCCGATCAACGATGACGTCGCCAACATCGTGATCGCCCAGCTGCTGTTCCTCGAGGCAGACAATGCGGAGCGCGACATTCATCTGTACGTCAATTCGCCCGGCGGGAGCGTGTCGGCGGGTCTCGCGATCTACGACACGATGCAGTGGATGAAGTCGCCGGTGAACACAATTTGCATGGGCCTGGCGGCGAGCATGGGCGCATTCCTCCTCGCGGCGGGACGAAACGGCAAGCGCTCGGCGCTACCGCACTCGCGGATCATGATTCACCAGCCGTCGGGCGGTGCGCAGGGCACCGCGGCAGACATCGAGATTCAGGCGAAGGAGATCATCTACCTTCGCGGCAAGATGAACGAGCTCATGGCCAAGCACACCGGTCGACCCGTGGAGCAGATCGAGCGCGACATCGATCGTGACCGATTCATGTCCGCCGAGGAAGCCAAGGCCTATGGCATTGTGGATCACGTGATCGCGCAGCGCGGCGAGCTCGTTGAGCCCTCGAAGCAGCCGTCGATGACTTTGTGATGTGAAGGGGCGTCGCCTCGTGAACGATTTCACAAGCGACGCCTCTGATTTTGCTTGACCCCGTAAGGGGACGTCTATTAGCTATCCCGAGCACCCCCGCCGGAGCGGCGTGGGTACCCCGCATCACGGACCGCCATGTCCCACGATAAACACCTCCGCTGCTCGTTCTGCGGCAAATCGAAAGACTCGGTCCGGAAGTTCATTTCCGGTCCCTCGGTCTACATTTGCAACGAGTGCATCGCCCTCTGCAACGAGATTCTCGCCGAGGACGAAGAGCGCGAGGTAGCCGAGGCAATTACCCAGGTCCCGTCGCCGCACGAGATCAAGGACGTCCTCGACCAGTACGTGATCGGGCAGGAGCACGCGAAGAAGGCGCTGTCGGTGGCGGTCTACAATCACTACAAGCGCATCAACTCCGCGTCCGCTCGTGACGACGATGTCGAGCTCGACAAGTCGAACATCCTGCTCATCGGACCCACGGGGGTCGGCAAGACGCTGCTCGCCCAGACGCTCGCTCGCATCCTCGATGTCCCGTTCACCATCGCGGATGCCACGACGCTGACCGAAGCGGGCTACGTCGGCGAAGATGTCGAGAACATTCTCGTCAGGCTGCTGCAGGCGGGCGATTTCAACGTCGCCGAGTGCGAGCGTGGAATCGTATACATCGACGAGATCGACAAGATCGCCCGTAAATCCGAGAACCCGAGCATAACGCGGGACGTCTCCGGCGAGGGCGTGCAACAGGCGCTCCTCAAGATCCTCGAGGGCACGGTCGCTTCGGTGCCGCCACAAGGTGGTCGCAAGCATCCGCAGCAGGAATACATCCAGATCAACACGAAGGACATCCTGTTCATCTGCGGCGGCGCGTTCGATGGCCTCGAAAAGATCATCGAGTCGCGCGTCGGGAGAAAGCAGATCGGTTTCACCCAGGAAGAGGTGAAGAGCGGGAAGGCAAAGCAGATAGCGAAGAACCCCTTCGCCGAGGTCGAGCCTGATGACCTGCTTCGCTACGGCTTGATTCCTGAGCTGGTCGGCCGACTGCCGGTCTGTGTGCCGCTCGAGGCGCTCGACGAGGATGCGCTCGTGAAGATCCTCAAGGAGCCCAAGAACGCGCTCACGAAGCAGTACACGAAGCTGTTCGAGCTCGAGGAAGTGAAGATCGGGTTCGAGGAGAGCGCGTTACGCGCGATCGCGCAGAAGGCGCTCAAGCGCGGCACTGGCGCTCGCGGCCTGCGGGCGATCCTCGAGGAGATCCTCATGGATGTGATGTTCGAGCTGCCCAGCCGGGAGGACGTGGTCGAGGTAAAGGTGACCGAGCCGTGCGTCACCCAGGGCACTCCGCCGCTTCTCGAGATCTCGCCGAAACGACAGAAGAAGGAAGCCTAGTGGGGACTGGCGACTAGGGACTGGGGACTCGGCTGGGATGTCCCTCTAGGCAATTAGGCCTCCGCGCGCACTGAACCTTGAGTGCAAGCGGAGGCCTATTCGCGTTGTGGGGCGTCCGAGCGGAGTCCCTAGTCCCCAGTCCCTAGTCCCCAGTTGGCGGGTAAGTTTCTGCCATGTCTCTGATCCTTACCCGCGATACCGAGCGCTTCCAGGTGCCGGAACGCTTGCCGGTACTGCCGCTCCGTGATGTCGTGCTGTTTCCGTACGTCGTCATGCCGCTCATTATCGGGCGCTCGCAGTCTCTCGCCGCCGTCGATGCGGCAGCCAACGACGGGAACGTCGTTCTCCTCGTCGCCCAGCGGAACGCCGATCAGCAGGACCCGGCCGCCGCTGACCTGTTCCGGATCGGCGTGGTCGCCCGGCTGATGCAGGTGGTTCGGCTGCCGAACGGCACGACCAAGATTCTCGTCGAGGGCATCGCGCGAGCGCGCGTGACGCGATACGCGACGTCAGCCGGTACGCTGCGGGCGACGATCGCCCCCGAACCGTTCGTGGACGAGTCGGAGCCCGTGGATCAGTCGGCGCTGGGTCGGCGCGTGCTCTCGTTGTTCGAGGAGTACGTGTCGCTTCACCGGCGGATTCCGGCGGAGGTCGTCACGCTCGTGCAGGCGACCGCGTCCGAGGAGCGCCAGGCATGCGCGGTGGCCGCGCACCTCGCCGTTCGGCACGACGTTAGGCAGACGCTGCTCGAGGCGTCGACGCTCCCTGCCCTGCTCTCGCAGCTGGCACAGCTGCTCGCCGCCGAGATCGAGATCCTTCGGCTCGAGCGGAAGATCGAGGACGACGTTCGCGGTTCACTGTTTCAGAACCAGCGCGAGTTCTACCTGCAGGAGCAGCTCAAGGCGATTCATCGGGAGCTTGGTCAGGAGGACGATGACTTCGGCGACCTCGAGGCCGCCATCGAGAAGAAGGGGCTGCCGGACGTCGTCAAGGCGAGAGCCCATCGGGAGCTTCGAAAGCTGCGTCGCATGTCACCGCTGTCGCCCGAGGCGACGGTCGCGCGGAACTTCGTCGACTGGGTGCTCGCGCTGCCGTGGACCGAGCGAACCGACGACGCGCTCGACGTGGCCAAGGCTCGTGTGATCCTCGACGAGGATCATTACGGCCTGGTCGAGGTGAAGGAACGGATTCTGGACTACATCGCGGTGCTGTCGCTGGTCGGCAAGCTCGAGGGGCCCATTCTCTGCCTCGTCGGGCCGCCGGGCGTCGGGAAGACATCGCTCGGGCGCTCGGTGGCCCGGGCGCTCGGACGGCGGTTCGCGCGCATGTCGTTAGGCGGCGTGCGCGACGAAGCGGAGATCCGTGGTCACCGCCGCACGTACATCGGCTCGATGCCCGGGCGGGTCATCCAGGCCATGCGTCGCGCGGAGGTGGTAAACCCCGTGGTCCTGCTCGACGAGATCGACAAGCTTGGGCAGGACTATCGCGGCGACCCGGCATCGGCACTCCTCGAGGTCCTGGACCCGGAACAGAATCGCAACTTCAGCGACCACTACCTCGAGGTCGATTACGACCTGTCGCACGTGCTGTTCATCACGACGGCGAACTCGCTGTCGACGATACCGGAGCCGCTGCGGGACCGGATGGAGATCATCCGACTGCCCGGCTACCTGGATCTCGAGAAGCAGGCGATCGCGCGGCAGTTCCTCATCCCGAAGCAGCTGCGCCAGAACGGGATCGACCCGGCGTCGGTCACGTTCGACCAGGCGACCGTATCAGACATCATCCATCGCTACACGCGCGAGGCCGGCGTGAGGGACCTCGAACGCCGCATCGCTCGCATCGGCCGCAAGCTGGCTCGCCGGCGGGCGGAACCCAGCGTCCCGGCAGCCGGCGCGGCAGAGCCTAACGAGCGCCCGGCGGCCGAGCCATCGACGGCGGCACCGGCGAAACGTTCGCGGGCCAAAAAGCCCGCTGAGACGAGCGCCGCCGAGGTCGTCGCACATCCCACCGAGGCCACGACCGGGATCCAGACGGTGGCGTCGGACGATCTCCGCGCATTGCTGGGTGTGGCGCCGTACGACCCGGCCGACATGTCCCTCGAGGACAAGGTGGGCGTGGCGACGGGGCTCGCCTACACGTCGGTGGGCGGCGAGACGCTCGAGATCGAGGTGGCAGTGGTGCGCGGTCGCGGCAAGGTGCAGCTCACGGGAACGTTAGGCGACGTCATGAAGGAGTCGGCGAGCGCCGCACTGAGCTATGCGCGCTCGCGCGCGGCCGCCCTGGGAATCGATCGGGACTTTCATCGGAGCCGCGACCTCCACGTGCATATCCCCGATGGCGCGACGCCGAAGGATGGCCCGTCGGCAGGCATCGCCATCGCGACGGCGGTGATCAGCGCCCTGACGGGTCGCCCCGTCCGTGGGAACACGGCCATGACGGGCGAGATCACGCTGCGCGGCCGTGTCCTGCCCATTGGGGGCCTCAAGGAGAAGTCGGTCGCGGCGCACCGTAATGGCATCGCGCACGTCATCATCCCGTTCGGGAACGCGCGCGAGCTCGAGGAGCTGCCGGACGAAGTCCGGGCCGCGGTTCAGTTCCACCCCGTTCGCACGATGGATGAGGTCATGGCGCTGGTGATCCCGGGCGTGGCCGCGACCGCTCCCGACATCCCGATCACCGCTCCGAACGTCAGCGTGTCGCCACCGATCACACACTGATGGCGTCCGACACGGGGGCCGACCCGCTCGTGATTCGGGACCTGCGCTTTCTCGGGCCGATGGCAACGGTCGACGGCTGGCGTCCCGATAGCGCGCTCCCCGAGATCGCGTTTGCGGGACGGTCGAACGTCGGAAAGTCCTCGCTCCTCAACCAACTGGTGCGCCGCAAGGCGTTCGCGCGCGTGAGCCGCACGCCGGGACGCACACGCGAGATCAACTTCTTCGAAGTAAACCGGCGGTTCGTGCTCGTCGACCTTCCGGGGTACGGCTATGCCAGGATCTCGAAAGAGCGGCGCGCGGAATGGCGGCCGCTCATCGAAGCCTACCTGCGTCGCTCGAGCAACCTTCGCGGCGTCGTCCAGCTCATCGACGTTCGCCGAGACCCGAGTGACGACGACCTTCAGATGCTCGATTTTCTGAGCGATCTCGGCACGCCTACCATCGTCGCCATTACGAAGGTCGACAAGCTCTCGCCGACAGCGAAGGCGGCTCGTATTGACGAGCTGACCGCGTCGTTAGGGCTTGATGCCGATCAGGTGATCCCGTTCAGCGCACACACTGGATTGGGGCGTGACGCGCTGGCGGCGGCGATCGTTGCCCTCACGGAGCCGGAGGCGGGTACAACCCCTCACGTCCCATGACCATCGCGCATACGGCGCCGGATCGCCGCGCATTAGTGGTGGCGTCGCTCGTTTGTACCGTGGCGTGTGCGTCCTCGGCACCGCCGGCCTCGACCACGGCCTCGCCACGTGCAACCGCCGCGACCGACACCTCGGCGGGAGCACGGCGCCCAGTGGCCGATACGGTGCCAGGTCTCCCGCCGCCGGGCTTTGGAACGCTTCGCCAGGATGACATCTCGCTGCGGCTCACGATCTCCAACCTGCAGGTCCGGGCCACGCCGCTGGACGAGTCGATCATCCGGCTGCTGTCGCCGGACTCATACCGAGCCCTGTCGGAGCTCAAGCGGAGCAAATCCGAAGCGATCGCCGCCGTTGCGCGGCGCAACGCGGTGCGCGAGCTCAGTCTCTGGTACGTCTCGTTTTTCGCCGTCGAGCAAGGGGAAACCAGATTCAGTCCTCGCGAGTTCATCATCACGAACGTCGGGCGCGACTTTCGACCGCTCGATATTCTGCCCATCACGCCCGGGTTCGGGGAGCAACGGCTCCGGCAGAATGGCCGACAGGATGGGTTGTACGTATTTGACGGTCAGCTCGACGTGCAGCAGCCACTCACGGTTTCGTACGAAACGGCCCGCAACGACTCCTGGGGGCAGATGCTTCCCCAGATCGAGCGCGAGCGCGCCCTGGTCAAGAGCCGGGCGGCGGCGCGCCGCGCGCCCTGATCTTGCCCGGTCGCTGAACGTTAGGCTTCTCCCACTCTCGCATTCTTTCACCCGCCATGGTTTTGCGTCCTCTCCGATCGCTGCCTCCATGCGACAACGCCAAGCTCGCCGATGCCTGGCTCGAGCAGCTTGGGGCGGCGTTGTCCGATCCGCTCTGTGACCGTGCGCTCCTCTGTCGGCGAACGCTGGCCGAGCTCGCGTATCCTGACTACGCGTCGAACTGGGAAACGGCGGTGGAGGATTCGTCGCTCCCGCTCGCCACACGGCTCGCCCTGGGCGCCCTGGACCCGCGCAACGTGACGCTCGAGCCGGAGTATTACGCCGAGTGTGACGCGGAGAAATTTCAGCGCGTGAAACCGCTGCTATGGCTATGGTATTCGTTCGACCGGCTGCCCATCGGCGGCCAGAACGTGGACCTCGGCGTCAAGCTCCGGCGAGTGCTCGCACCGCACATTTTCAAGCGCGTCGGCGCGAACTTCAAAGCGTTTCAGCACGTCGAATTCTCCTTCGGCTACAACATCGAGGCCGGTGACAACGTCGTCGTCCACCGACACGTGCTGCTCGATGACCGCGGCGGGATCGTCATGGGGAACAACGTGTCGATCAGCGACTACGCCAACATCTACAGCCATACGCACAGCATCGTGGATCAGCGCGATGTGACCGACGCGGTCACGGTGCTCGACGACGGCGTGCGCATCACCTATCACGCGACGGTGCTGGCTGGGGTCCACGTCGCCGAGCAGGGGATGGTCGGCGCAATGGCGGTCGCGACGAAGGACGTGCGCGGGTATCACGTGTATGTCGGGATTCCGGCCAAGAGCGTGCGCGTGAAGCCTAACGCGCCACCGGAGGCCACGAAGCTGACGAGCGTCAAGCCAGGCTCGGGGACGCGCCCCTAGACCACGCGCAGCACGTCCTCAGCCGGGCCCGCGTCGCCGGTGCCCAGCAGGATCCTGATGTGCTCCAGCGCCTCGCGCTCGCGGGGCCAAGTGAACCGGGCTGCCGCGTCGGTCATGGAGAGCCACTCGAACCGCTGGTGCTCGGCCCCCAGCCTAACGTCGGCGCGTTCCGTCACGAACGCCGCAAAGACGACGGCCATCTCGACGACACCGAGCGTGTGCAGATAGAACGGCTGGCAGGTGACGTTATAGAGCCGGTCGAGCTCCAGCCCAGTCTCCTCACGCACCTCGCGAACCGCCGCCTGTTCCGGCCGTTCATCGGGCTCGATCCGACCGTGGACGGTCTCCCATGAGCCCGGACATCGCGTCCCACTCGACCGCTGGAGCGAAAGCACGAGCCAATCGGCGCGGTACGGGCGAATCACGTACACGTCGACCACTCCAACTCGGATATCGGTCATTTGTTGAAAGCTATCAGCCATCAGCCATGAGCCATCAGCTCAAACTGCGGACCGCTAGTGCGCCGCCGTTTGAGCTGATGGCTGATGGCTGATCGCTAACTGTCAGGCTTTTAGCTTCAGCAGTGCTCTCAGTCTGGCGCTCAGCGCGCGCGGGCGGAAAGGCTTCGCCAGGAAATCGTTCGCGCCAGTCTCGAACACGCGCACCTCGTTCTCCTCGTCCCCCTTCGCCGTCAGCACGATCACGGGGAGCTTTGCCGTCGAGGGCCGCGCGCGCAGATGGTTCAACACACCATAACCGTCCAGCCGCGGCAGATTCAGATCCAGCACCAGGACATCCGGCGCGCTCCTGTCCACCTCATCCAGCGCCTGGACGCCGTCGGACGCCTCGACCACGGTGAACCCTTCGCGCTCCAGCAGCTCCCGCAGCACGTGGCGCAGCGGCTCCTCGTCCTCCACGAGCAGCACCGTCTTCTTCGCACTGAAGGTCTCGTCGAACAGGTCATCGAGGAGCTGCAGCGCGTCGTCAGGCAGCGATGTCGGCGGTCTGACGACAGGGGCGCGCGACGGCGTGTGCGACGGGCTTCGTGTCGAGCCGTCCGATCGTGTACGCGCCGGCTCCGCGCCAGAGTCGCGAGGCGGATGCGACCGACGAACGGGCACCTCCACCGGCGGTTCGACGACCCGCAGGAGCTCGTCCAACGACGTCTCGCCCGCACGCACGTGCTCGATGCCGGACTCCCAGAGCGTCTTCATGCCGTCCGCCCGCGCGGTTTCGGCGATCACGTCGGCGATCTCGCCGTTGGCGATGACGCGCTCGATGTTGCCGGTCACGGTAAGCACTTCCATCACCGCCATGCGTCCGTGATAGCCGGTCTGCGAGCACTCGGGGCAGCCAACGGCCTTGTACAGCGTCATCCCCGCCGGCAGCCAGCGACGCATGCGGTCCGACACCGAATCCGTCGACTGCTGGCGACACGCCTGACACAGGCGCCGCAGCAGGCGCTGCGCGACCACACCCTTGAGCGCAGCCGCGATCTTGTACGGTTCGACGCCGATGTCCACGAGGCGCGCGATCGAGCTCGATGCGTCGATCGTGTGAAGCGTCGTCAGTACCAGGTGGCCCGTCAGCGAAGCTTGCACGGCAATGCCGGCCGTCTCCTTGTCTCGAACTTCACCGATGAGAATGACGTCAGGGTCCTGACGCAGAATCGACCGGAGCGCGTTGGCGAAGTTCAGCCCCGCTTTCTCGTTCACCTGCACCTGGACGATCCCCTGGAGCTTGTACTCCACGGGATCCTCGACCGTCACGATGTTCACGGCGCGCTGCTGAATCTGACGCAGCGCCGAGTACAGCGTTGTCGTCTTTCCGGACCCGGTTGGACCGGTGACGAGCACGATGCCCTCGCGAAGGCTCACCAGATCGTTGAGCCGCTTCGCTTCCTCGGCCAGCAGTCCCAAGCCGTCCAGCGAGAGAACCGTCGACCGAGTGTCGAGGATACGAATGACGACCTTCTCGCCATAGGACGCGGGCAGCGTGGAAAGGCGAAGGTCGACACGACTCCCGTTGACCGACACGCGCGCGCGCCCGTCCTGAGGACGAAGACGATCGGCGATGTCCATCTGCGCCATGATCTTGATGCGTGACACGAGCGGCAGGCCCGCGGCCCGCGGAAGCATCATGGTGTCACGCAGCACGCCGTCGATTCGGTACCGGACCGCGACGCCGCCTTCCTCCGGCTCGAGATGGATGTCGCTCGCCCGCGTCGTGATGGCCTCGGCGATGATGTGATCGACGAGCCGAATGACCGGGCGCTCCGAGGCCCGGTCGGCCGACAGGTTGAAGTCGTCGTCAGAGAACTTTTCCGCGATCGTATCGACGTCGTACCGCCCGGCGACGCCCTCGAGAATCTTCTCGACGGCACTCTCTGGCTGATAGAGCTCGTCGATGCGCGTGGCGATCGCTGTGGGCGATGCCAACTGCATTCGGACCGTTCGCCCTGTCGCGAACGCGAGCGTGCGCTCGCAGTCCAGGTCGTGGGGATCGGCCGTCGCGATGTCGAGGGCCGACTCCGAGGCAGCCAGCGGAACGATGCGGTATTTTCGCGCGAGCGACTCTGGAACGAGCTCGCGCGCCTGGGACGTTGCGGTGCTGAGCTCCGCGACCTTCATGCGGAAGCGCGAGGCGAGCGCGGTGAGCAACGCGTCGTCGCCGATGGACCCGCCGCGGACGGCGGCATCCCAGTAGCTATCGGTCTCCTGCTGCTTCAGCTGCTCGAATGCATCGCGCGCGATGAGGCCTTCGAGCGTGGGGAGCAGCCATTCATCGCGCACAGGACGGTGGGCCATTTTGAGTTGCGGCTCTAGCGTGATGCGGCTCCGCGAGCCGTTTCGTCCGCCGGCGCGCGACTCCTACAGAATCGACCAGAAATCTCTAATGACGTCGACGGAGAAGGCCCACCTTCCGTCACGTAATCCCTTCGCAACATCGAATCGAAGCAGGTCGAACACCGTCAGAAGCCCCACGCCGATCGACGGATACCACCCCACCCCCCTGCCCGTGCCGGCCCGTGTCGAGGAATCGACCATTGCGACGTAGGCGACATGTGCGAACGGAGCGAGCGTCGCCCTGTTGCCCGTGTTTCCATACCGTCCGAGCGACAGCGCAACGAAGGGGATGGAGAACCTGCCTTCCACCCGCTGGCTCGCCCCGAACCGGCCCACGAGCTCGTGAAACTCGTAGCCCGGGGCAGAGGTTGGCCCTCCAAGAAAGACGAACTCCTGTCGTGGAAGGTCAGACCCGATGGTCGAGGCAACGGAGGTCCTGGCGGCGAGCCTGACACCTCCAAATGGCCGTTCGGCCTGTACTCCCAACCATGCACGGCCGAAAGTCGTTTCCTGGACCCCGTTTGCCCCCTCCTCGACCGAGGCGTGGGCCACGCGGACTTCAGACGAGACCCGCGCCTCCCATCCGCCAAACGTGAGCGTGGTTGGGCGCTCGTACGAAATGGTCGCTCGAGGACCATGGAGCTTCCACGCGGCGATCGTGGGCTCGTATTGGCCCGACGCCGGCGTCGCATTGACGCTCAGCGAATCCTGCCACTCGTAGCCACCCGTTAGCCGCCAGCGACCTCCAAACCGCCGCCCGAAATCGACAGTGAGCGAACCGCCGCGGGAGTCATACGGGTCGGTATAGTCGCTCCCGAACTCCTGGGCGGCGATCGTGTTTCGCAGGAGCGAGGTTTCCGGCTCGTCACCTGCATCGTGGAACGACCGGAACACGCGCAACTGTAACCCGCTCGCGTTTGCCTGCTGCCAGCCCACCAGGAGCTCGCCCTTCGCCTGGTGATCCGAAAAACCGTAGCGGCCCGCAAGCCGCGACGAAAAGCCGTCGCCGAATCGCCGCCCCACACCGAGTCCGAGCGCGAGCCCTTCGACGCGATTGACTCGAGCGAAATCCGAGACCGCATGAGCGCTCAGTGATGTCTCGCGTGTGCGGGCGAGCGCGGTGGCGCGGACCAGCGTACGTGCCTCCTCCTGAACGCGCCGCACATCGTCGTCGGTCGCAACTCTGACATCGGCTGGCAGCGAGTCGAGGATCTTCCCTTTCCATGCGTACTGTCGCTGCTGGGACATCGGGGCCTGAACGATTTCCGGGCCAGCGAACTGCGCGCGCATCAAACCGCGGTTCACTTGATAGCAGCAGATCTCCCAGCGGCCACGGATGATTCCGCGTGCAGGGTAGTCGAGCCACGATCCCGTGCGACGGATCTCGATCTCCTGGCGCCGAGGGAGCCAGAACCGGTTGTCGATGAGGGAGTTTTCCAGCACGATCGACACGTCTTCGAGCTGCTTGTCGATGAGCGCCGCGCGCGTGAAGCTGAACGCCATCCGGACGACCGTCGCCTGATCGCGATCGATGTACACAGCGCCCACGGCAGCAGGCGCGCGGTCGTCTTTCGGCTTCACGCGCACTTCGAGAACGTCGATCGCGCGGTCGGGTAGTCGGATTTTCAGCGAGTCGCTGATGACATAGTCGTATTGCGCCAGCCCCTGCCTGGAGAGCGGGTGCGGGACGTCACGAACCTCGTCTCCCTCACCGAGCCGGATGATGTTGGGAAAGTTGTTCTGAACGATCCCGAGGTGATCGCGGTGATAGTTGATGTCGGTGGGCAGGAGCAGCGTGTCGCGGCGGCCGATGATCCGCTGCTTGCTGAGGTCGGGCGAGCGCCAATAGACTTCCAGCGCGAGCTCGTCGGCTTTGACGATCTTCGGCGGCTCGGGAAAACCCTCGCCTACCTGCGCAAGGAATGTCAGGTAACCGTGCGCGGTTGCCTGGTAGTCCACCAGCGCCGTATCGGCCAGCTGGGCCGCGCGGCGGGCAGTTGCGCGCTCGACGAGGGCACGAGTTCGCGGGTCGTTCCACGTCTGTGCCGCCGTCGCGCTTGGGACCAGTGCGACGGCCCCTGAAGCCACCACGACCGCGGCGCGGATAGCCGCGAGAGCTCGAAGCATGATTTTCGAATATCGCCGGCACTCCAACGGCCAACAAGCGCGGTGCGATCTCGCGTGACATTCGATCGATTTCGCGAGCTGGCCGCGCACGGCGGCCTCGTGCCCGTGTGGCGCGAGCTGCTGCTCGATACCGATACCCCCGTCTCGGCGTTCGCCAAGCTCCGGCATGGCCCGTTTGCATTTCTCCTGGAGTCCGCGCCGGCCGGCGGCGAGACGTGGTCGCGATACACGTTCATGGGCACCGAGCCCCGCGCCGCGTGGCGGTTCCGCGACGGCGTCGCCGAAGACTGGACAGCGGCGAAGGGCTGGCACGCTGCGCGAAAGACCGATGATCCGCTCGCGGATCTCGAGCGCCTGATCACCGAGTTCGACGCGGTCCGCGTCCCGGAGCTCGGCGCGTTCTGGGGCGGCGCGATCGGCTACTTCGGCTACGACGTCGTACGAGCGATCGAGCATCTCCCGTCGCCGCCGCGGCGCGGAGTCGACGCGCCCGACGCGCTGTTCGTGCTGACGCGGACCGTCGTGATCATCGACAATCTGCGATCGCAGGCGCGCATGGTCGTCGGCGTGCCGGTCTCGCCTGGCACGTCCGTCGACGCGCTGCGCCAGGCCTATGACGAGGCCCAGCGCGAGCTCGATGGAGTCGAGCGGCGGTTGAGTGCACCGCTTCCCCTCCCGCCGCTCACGCTCAAGCGCGGCGCGCCGGCGGTGGCGGGCGAATCGACGTACGAGCGCGCGAAGTTTCTCGCCGATGTGGAGCGCATCCGCGAATACATCGTCGCCGGCGATTGCTTTCAGGCGCTCCTGAGCCGGCGCATCCGTGTGCCGCACGATTTTTCGTCGGACGCGCTCTACCGCGCGTTGCGCGCGCTCAATCCGTCGCCGTACATGTATCACCTCGTGCTCGACGGTGTGGAGTTGGTGGGAAGCTCGCCCGAGCTGCTCGTGCGCGTCGCCGGCGACCTGGTCACGGTGCGGCCGATCGCGGGCACGCGACCTCGCGGCACGACGCCGGCGGAGGACGAGCGCCTTTCTGCCGAGCTTCTCGCCGACGAGAAAGAGCGCGCCGAGCACGTGATGCTCGTGGATCTGGGTCGCAATGACGTAGGGCGCGTCGCGCGTTATGGAACGGTGTCCGTCACGGAGCTCATGCGAATCGAGAAGTACTCGCACGTGCTTCACATTGTGAGTCAGGTCGAGGGCGAGCTTCGTGAGGGGGTGTCGGGAATCGACGTGTTTCGCGCGACGTTCCCGGCGGGCACGATGACGGGCGCCCCGAAGGTGCGAGCGATGGAGATCATCGATGAGCTGGAGCCCGAGCGCCGTGGACCATACGCCGGCGCGGTGGGATACATTGCGGCGGGCGCTCGGCGCATGGATCTGGCCATCACGATTCGAACGTGCGTCATCGCCGACGGCGTCGCGTCCGTGCAGACGGGCGCCGGCATCGTCGCTGATTCGGTTCCTGAGCGAGAGTGGGAGGAGACCGAGAACAAGGCTCGGGCTCTGCTCACGGCGATTGGGCAGATCCGCTAACTTCACCGCATGGCGTTCCGGCTCGTCAGTTCAGACGGCGATCAGGTATTCGAGCTGAAGCGCGGCGCGGCGCTCACGGTCGGGCGTGCGCTCTCGAGCGACGTCGCCCTGCTCGACCCCACCGTATCGCGCCGGCACGCGTCGCTCGTCGCCGACGAATCCGGCATCGAGCTGAACGATCTGGGCTCGAGCAACGGGACGTTCGTGAACGGCGAGCGCGTCGAGCACGCGCGAATCGCGGCCGGCGATGTCCTCACGTTCGGCAAGCTGTCGTTCAACGTCAGTGAAAGCCCGGCGTCCGAGAACGGGACCGACGGCCACGGCGCGCGCCACGCCCCGACGATCGTCAGGCAGCGGGCGGTCCCCGACGCGCGACAAGCATTCGCCGAGGCGTTGCGGGCGAGCGGGTCGCAGCTCGTGGTGGACGAGACCGCGATCGTCCTGCCTGACGAGCAGCGTATTCGGCAAAAGCTCGCGCTGTTGCTGGAGGTCTCGAAGGCCCTGACGCGCGCCCCCGACGTCGCGACGCTGCTCGAGCGAATCGCCGAGATGGTGTTCCAGATTCTGGAGGTCGATCGATTCGCGATTCTGCTGCTCGACGAGGCCAACGATCTCATCCCCAGCATTGCGCGCGATCGCAGCGGAGCGAGCCTCGGCCGGACCGTCCCCCTCTCCATCGCACGCAAGGCGATCGAGGAGAAGGTTGCGATTCTGTCCGACAATGCGCCGGAGGACGTGCGCTTCAGCGGATCCATTGTCCATCAGCAGGTGCGATCCGCCGTGTGCGCGCCGCTGATCGGGACAGAAAATCTGGTCGCCGGCGTGCTGTACGTGGACAGCCTAACGAGCGCGCACCGCTTCAGCGAAGAGGACCTCGATTTCGTGGTGGCATTCTCGGGGATCGTCGCCGTCGCCATCGAGAACAGCCGGTTCGCCGAGCGAATCCGGCACGAGACGCTGGTGCGCAGCAACTTCGAGCGGTTCTTCACGCCGCGCATGGCCGCGCGGATCGCGTCGTCCGCCGACGCGATCCAGCTCGGAGGCGAGCGCCGGCTCGTCGCCGTGCTGTTCGCCGACATCCGCAACTTCACGCCGCTGTCGGCGGCGATGGCGCCGGACGAAACCGCACTGCTCCTCACCGAGTTCTTCACCGAGATGGTGGAGTGCGTGTTCAGGCACGGTGGGACACTCGACAAGTTCATCGGCGACGCTGTCATGGCACAGTGGGGGGCGCCGATCACGGAGCCCGACGACGCCGATCGCGCGCTCGAGGCCGCGGTCGACATGATGCGATCCCTCGAGCGCCTCAATACGCGGTGGCGTGTCCAGGGGCGACCACAGCTTCAGATCGGCATTGGACTGAACTATGGCGAAGCATTCGCCGGCAACATCGGGTCGCAACGCCGGCTCGAGTTCACGGTGATCGGTGATACCGTCAACACGGCCAACCGGCTCTGCGCGTGGGCGGAAGGCGGCGAGATCCTGATTACGCAGGCGATGCGCGATGCGCTCATGCACTCGCACCCACTCGTGGAACACCCGCCGCTCAAGCTCCGCGGAAAAGCGGAGCCGGTTGTCGTGTATAACGCGCTCGCCTGAGCAACCGGCCATGAGTGCATGACGGGGGCGCCGGCGGGGTACACGCGGTTTCTGCAGGGCAGCGCCGACGTCGTCGCGCTCGGCGCTTGCGCCGAGGCGGTGCGGCGCGCGGTCGGCGCGCGCTCGCTCTACGATTACGCAGCGACCCATCCGAGCCGACGCGAGCTTCGTGGTCGTGGGGTTGCGTACGCCGTGCCGCTGCCCGACGGCGAGACGCGGGTCGTCGTCCGGCATTCCCGACACGGCGGGCTGCTCGCGCCGGTGACCGGCGATCGGTTCCTACCGCCCACGAGAGCGCCTCACGAGCTGCGGACGGCATTGCGACTGGCGGAGGCGCACGTCCCGACGCCCGAAGTGATCGCGTACGCGACCTACCCTGCCGGCGCGATGTTTCGGCGAAGCGACGTCGCGACTCGCGAGGTCGTGGGCGGTAAGGATCTCGGCGACGTGCTCGCGCGTGCCGGCGATGGTGAGGCTCGGACGAAGGCACTGGGAGCGACAGCCGAGCTGCTCCGTGCACTCGAGCGCGCCGGCGCGCGTCACCCCGATCTGAACGTGACCAACGTGCTCATCGTCGCGACCGACGGATTGCCGCCACGCGCACTCGTGCTCGATGTCGATCGTGTGGTGTTCGGTGAGCGCGGTGATGTCAGGATCGGCGCCGCCAACGTTAGGCGTCTCCTGCGATCGGCCCGCAAGCTTCGCGCGAATGGACGGATCACGATCAGCGATGAGGAGCTCTCGCGCCTGGCCGCCGATGCGGGACACCACGCGTGACTGGCCAGCCTCCGTCGCTCGACCGGATCTGCATCGTCATGATGAGCGCCGTCGGCGATGCGGTACACGTGCTACCCGTGATCAACGCGCTCAAGCGAGCGCGCCCCGGGTGCCACATCACGTGGGTGCTCCAGCCGGGCCCGGCGACGCTCGTCCGTGGGCATCCCGGAGTTGACGACATCGTGTTGTTCGACCGGTCGAAGGGCATGCAAGCGTTCCTGGACATTCGGCGCGAGCTCACGGCGCGGCGCTTCGACGTGGTGATCAACCTCCAGGTCTACTTCAAGGCAGGAGTCGTCACGAGCTTTACCCGGGCGCCGGTCAAACTCGGGTTCGACCGGGCACGCGCGCGCGATATGAACTGGCTTTTCACGAATCGGAAGATCCCGCCGCACGCTGAAGGACAACACGTTCAGGATCAGTACTTCGAATTTCTGACGGCTCTCGGCGTCCCGTACGAGCCGGTGACGTGGAACCTGGGCCCATGGCCCCAGGAACGCGCGTGGCAGCAGGAGTTCTACTCGGCCATACGCAAACCGGTGGCGGCCATCGTCGTGGCGACGAGCAAGCCACAGAAGGACTGGCTGCCGGAACGTTGGGCCGAGGTCGTCGACCGGCTCACCGAGGAGTGCGACCTGCAGCCCGTGCTGGTGGGCGGCCGCTCACCACGCGAGCTCCACGCGGAATCCGTGATCATGGCTCGGGCGCGGCACGCACCGATCTCGGCGTTAGGCAGCGGCCTTCGCAATCTCGTCGGGATTCTCGACGGATCAGCGCTGGTGCTCGCCCCGGATACCGGGCCACTTCACATGGCCGTGGCGCTGGAACGGCCGGTCGTGAGCCTCATCGGGTACACGAATCCCAAGCGCACCGGCCCGTATCGCCGCTACCACGATCTGATCGTCGACGCGTACGGCAACCCCGGCGAGAACTATCCGTTGTCGATGGAAACGCGACTCGATCGCATGCCTCGCATCACCGTGCCGGACGTGATGGCGAAGGTGGCGGTATGGCGGGACCGCTACGCGGGTCGTGATCGCGCGTGACGATCTCGCCGAATCGATACTCGACGCCAGCGCAGGCCATGAGATGCACCATGAGCCCGAGCGCGAGACCCATCACCGCGAAATAGTCGCCGTCGATTCTCGTGACGATCGTGGCGCCAAAGCCCTGGATCCCATAGGCACCGGCCTTGTCCATCGGCTCACGCGTCGCGATGTAGCGCGTGATGTCCGCCTCCGACAGCGTTCGGAAAGTCACGTCGACCGATTCGACGTCCGACACGATCACGCCATCGCGCGCGACCGCGACCGCCGTCAGCACGACGTGCTGTCGCCCGGAAAGCCGCCGCAACATGGCACGTGCCTCGGCCTCGTCTCGCGGCTTGCCGAGGATGTCGCCGTCCACCACGACGATCGTGTCGGCGGCAATGACGACGGCGTTAGGCTCTCGCTCGGCGACCACGCTCGCTTTCGCTCGCGCGAGACGTTCCGCGTGAGGGCGCGGTTGCTCGGCGGCCAACGGGGTCTCGTCGATGTCCGCGGGTGACACAGCGTGCGGAATGCCGATCAGCGTCAGGAGCTCCCGCCGCCGCGGTGACGACGACGCCAGCACCACGCGAGGTGGGGTCATCGCTCGAGCCAGAGCGTCACCGGGCCGTCGTTCACCAGCTCCACGTCCATCATCGCGCCGAACTCTCCCGTCTCCACCTGAAATCCCGTCTCGCGAAGACGCTGGATGAATCCCTCGTACAGCGGAATCGCGATCTCCGGTCGTGCAGCGTCGATGAAACTCGGTCGCCGACCCTTGCTCGCGTCACCGTACAGCGTGAATTGCGACACGACGAGCAGCGCGCCGCCGACGTCCACGAGCGCAAGGTTCATCTTGTCGTCCGCGTCGGCGAAAAGCCGGAGCCCCGCGACCTTGTCCGCCATCCAGGTCACATGGTCATCCGTATCGGTCGCGGTGAATCCGACGAGGAGGACGTAGCCACGCCCGATTCGCCCGGCTACGCGCGGCTCCGCGTCGGGAGTGCGGATGCGAACCTCACCGCGACTCACCCGTTGAAGCAACAGTCGCATGTGACGCGGCGACCGGCGCTCGAGGCGACTTATTCGACCGTCACCGACTTCGCGAGGTTTCGCGGCTGGTCGACGTTGGAGCCGCGCTTGACAGCGATGTAGTAGGCGAGCAGCTGCAGCGGCACCGCCGCCAGCACCGGCGTCAGCATGTCCACGGTTTCCGGAATGCGGAACTCGTAGTCGAGCTTTCCGACGAGCGACGGCTCGTCGCGACTCGTGATGGCGATGACGCGGCCCTTTCTCGCTTTGACCTCCGCAACGTTCGAAGTCACCTTGTCGAACACCGAATCGTGCGGGGCGATGAACACGACCGGCATCATTTCATCGATGAGGGCGATCGGCCCGTGCTTCATCTCAGCCGCCGGATACCCTTCGGCGTGGATGTAGCTGATCTCTTTCAGCTTGAGCGCACCCTCGAGCGCCGCCGGGAAATTGTAGCCACGCCCCAGGTACAGGAAATTCGAGGCCCGCTTGAATTCCTCGGCAATGTCCTCGATCTCCTGCGCGCGGTCGAGGATCTGCTTCGCCTGCGCTGGAATCGCGTTCATCGCCTCGATGATCTCGCGGCCGCGGAGAATCGACATGTCGCGGAGTCGGCCGAGCTTCAGCGTGAACAGCAGCAGCGCGATCACCTGGCTGGTGAACGCCTTGGTGGACGCGACACCGATCTCGGGCCCGGCGTGCAGGTAGATGCCGCCGTCAGCCTCCCGCGCGATCGTCGAGCCGACGACGTTCACGATGCCTAACGTGCGCGCTCCCCGTCGCTTCGCTTCCCGCATGGCGGCGAGGGTGTCGGCCGTCTCGCCGGACTGCGAGATCACGATGCAGAGCGTGCGCTCATTGACAATCGGATTCCGGTAGCGGAACTCCGACGCGTACTCGACCTCGACCGGAACCCGAGTGAGCTCCTCGATCATGTGCTCGCCGATGAGCGCGGAGTGCCAGCTCGTACCGCACGCCGTGATGACGATGTTGTCGAACGACAACAACTCATCATCCGTGAGATTGAGCCCACCCAGCTTCGACGTTCCCTCCTCCCGGAGGAGACGGCCGCGCATGGCATCTTCGATCGTGATCGGCTGCTCGAAGATCTCCTTGAGCATGAAGTGAGCGAACCCGCCTCGCTCGATCTGCGCCACATCCCAGTCGATCTTGTTGACCTTCTTGTGCAGCTCCGTGGCGTTCAGATCGATGATCCGGTACCCGTTCGGCTCGAGTACCGCGAGGTCGCCATCATCCAGATAGACGACCTCGCGCGTGTGCGCGAGGATCGCCGACGCATCGCTCGCGATGAAGTACTCGCCATCCCCAAGCCCGACCAACAGCGGACTGCCCTTTCGCGCCGCGACGATCTTCTTGGGATCGGCGCTCGAGATGACTGCGATCCCGTAGGTCCCCTCGATCTTGAGCAGCGCCTGTATGACCGCCTCCTCGAGATTCTCGTCGAAGAGCTCCTCGATCAGGTGGGCAACGACCTCGGTATCGGTTTCCGAGGAGAACTCGTGGCCGCGCTCCTCGAGCATCAGCCGCAGCGCCGTCGCGTTCTCGATGATTCCGTTGTGGACGACCGCGATCTCACCCTTGCAGCACGTGTGCGGGTGCGCGTTTCCTTCGGTCGGCGCGCCGTGCGTCGCCCACCGCGTGTGCGCGATGCCTATCGAGCCGTGAAGAGGGTTTGCCGTCACCACGTTCTCGAGCCTCGAGATCTTGCCGGCCACCTTCCGTGTCTCGACGCCCTTGCCGTTCATGATCGCGACGCCGGCCGAATCGTAGCCGCGATATTCCAGCCGCTTCAGCCCGTCGATGAGGAGAGGCGTTGCGACGCGAGTTCCGATGTAGCCCACAATTCCGCACATGGTTCGTTGAGCTAGAGTGATCGCCCCGCGAGCGCGTCGAGCGGCTCTCGCGAGCGCGCCACGAGGGCGCGCGCCGCATCCACCGACGGTGCCTCGGCGATGACGCGAACGATTGGTTCGGTACCTGACGGCCTGATGTGAACCCAGCGGTCCGGCCAGGAAAGTCTCAGTCCATCCTGCGTGTCCACGTGTGCGTCAGAAAAACTCGACCGTAACGCATCGTACACCGCATCGAGCGCGACGGGCGGCCGGTCGAGCTTGTCCTTCACAATGGCATAGCGTGGATAGTGAGAGACGATCTGCGACAGCGTTTCTTCACCTTCCGATAGCAACTGCAGCACCAGCGCCGCCGCCAAGGGGGCGTCGCGGCCCAGGTGAAGCGCCGGAAGGATAACCCCACCGTTCCCTTCACCACCGACGACCGCCTGCTCCTCGCGCATGCGGATCGCCACGTTGACCTCCCCCACCGGGGCGCGGACTACCCGACTGCCCGCCCGGGCAGCGATGTCGTCCACGATCCGGCTCGTCGACAGATTCGTAACGACGGTCCCCGGCTGTTTGCTGAGCACGACTCGGGCCGCCAGCGCAAGCGTATAGTCCTCACCGATCGCCTTTCCGTCGTTTGCAACGATCGCAAGGCGATCGACATCGGGATCCACAGCAAAGCCTACCGCGGCGCCACTTCGGGCCACCAGAGCCTCGAGCTCGCCGAGGTTCTCTGCGACCGGTTCGGGTGGACGCGGAAAGCGACCATCTGGCTCCAAGTTGATCACGGTCACATCGCACCCCAACCGCTCGAGCAGCGCGGGCATGATGACCGCTCCGGCGCCGCGACAGCAGTCGAGCGCGACGCGCAGCTTCTTGGCGCGAATTCGCGCCGGGTCGATGATCGGGAGAGCCAGGACCGCGTCGATATGGCGCGCCGGCGCTTCGTCGTCCGCGTCGACGGTGCCCAGCCGCTCCCACGTCGCTCGAGGAATTGGCTGACCGACGGCGGCGCGCATGGCCGCTCCTTCCGCTGCATCGAGAAAAAGTCCGCTCGGACCCACGAACTTGAGCGCGTTCCACTCGATGGGATTGTGGCTCGCCGAGATCATGAGCCCCCCCGCCGCGTGGTGGTGCTCCACCGCCAACTGGCAGGTCGGCGTCGTCGTGAGTCCGAGGTCGATAACGTGGACGCCGACCGATTGGAGGGCGGCGACGACGGAGCGGTGGAACATCGGCCCTGAAACCCGACTGTCTCGCCCCACAACGACCGGCCGGCCCGAGTTCGACGCGGCCCACGAGCCAAACGCGGCGGCATAGCTCGTGACGACCTCGGGAGTCAATCCGGCCCCAACACGGCCGCGAATTCCCGAGACGCTTACCATCAAGCCGTTTGAATCCAATTCGTGTCTCCGAAGCGGTCCCGCAAAGCTAGTGGGCTCCCATAGTCGAGCAAACCGTCGTGAGCCGTGTCACAACGTCGTATCACGATGACACGGCGCCACGTTCCGCCTCACGAGTGACGACTAGCCCGCACGCACCGCACAGCACGACGAGGGTGACCGTCCTCACCGCGTCCTCGTCTCATTCCGGCAGCCGAAGTAGCGGCTGCCCACCCGAGAAACCGTCGCGCTGCATCGGAGGAACGTCCTGACATCGTCGTTCGGAGCGCGGGCGTCGCGACTCCCCTTTCGCTGGAAGATGGCGGGGGTCAGCGCGGCAGCCGTGCTGCTCACGCTCATTGTCGTGCTGGTGCCGGTCTACCAGCGGTCGCGAGACAATCTCGCGAACGTGCATGGGGAGCGCCTCGCAGCCATCGCGCGAAGCACCAGCGTCTCGATCTCCGCGGATTCGCTGGACGTCATCGCGCGACCGGGCGGTCAGAACACCGAGGCGTTCGTCGCTACGCGCGCGGCGTTGAAGCGCCTGTGGGCGGTCAACGGCGGTGACGTGAGCGAGCTCGCGAACGGCATCGCGGTCGTACGCCGCATGCCGAGCGGCTACCGGTATCTCGCGCACTCCTCGTGGAATGCGGGCCAGCCGCAGTACACCACCACGTGGACGCCGCCCGATTCGCTACTGGACGCGCTCGACGCGGGCCGGGGGGGCGTGAGCCCGCTCGTTCGAGACGATGTGGGCGAGCTGCTGACCGCGGCGGCGCCGGTCAAGCGGCTGGATGGCTCGGTCGCCGGGTACGTGGTCACGACAATGCGGGCCGACGCGTTCCTCGCCGAGATCCGCATGACGCTCGTTCGGTTCACGATCTATCCGCTGCTCGCGTTCCTGCTTCCGGTCGTCCTGTCGTTCTGGGCGGCGTCACACCTAACGCGCGGAATCGACGCCGTGGCCGCCCACGCGGACGCCGTCGCCGGCGGCGGACTTCGACGGGAGCTTGGCTTCACGTCGGGCGATGAAGTCGGGCGGCTTGCCGACGCGGTACGCCGAATGACCTCCAGCCTCCGATCTTTGCTCCGCGACATCGACGGTGGTGCTGGCGAAGTGGCGGCGACCGCCGAACAGCTCGCGTCAGGCGCGCAGCAGATGAGCGCGAGCACGCAGCAGGTCGCTGGTGCCGCGCACTCGATCGCGGGATCGGTTGGCACGCAAACACGCGGCATCAGCAAGCTCGCGGCTGGATCTTCGCGGCTTGCCGAGCGGGCGTCGCGCGTTGCGGACCACGCCCGGAGCGCCCAGCGCGCCGGCGACTCGGTAGTCGCGTCCGCTCGACGCGGCGCGCAATCGGCGGCTGAAGCGCTCGAGAGCATGGCGTCCATCAGCACGGTAACGAACGAGGCGGTGCCGGTCGTGGCGGAGCTTGGCGAGAAGTCGCAGCGCATCGGGAAGGTCACCGACACGATCGGGGCGATTGCGCGGCAGACGAATCTGCTCGCGCTGAACGCCGCGATCGAAGCAGCACGAGCAGGCGAGCATGGCAAGGGGTTCGCCGTCGTGGCCGACGAGGTGCGCAAGTTGGCCGGCGAAAGCGCCCGCGCGCTCGACACGATTCGCAAGCTCGCCGCGGAAATGCGAAGCGCATCGCTGCGCACGGCAGAGCGGATCACCCTCGTGAGCGATCGCGTCTCGAATGGCGAGTCGGTCATTCGGACGTCAGCGGCTTCGCTCACCCGGATCTCCACCGAGATCGAGAGCAGCCGCGATGCGATCGCGCTGATTGTCGATGCCAGTGACGCACAGCGGGAGGAAGCCGATGCCCTCGCCCGCGAGATCGAGGCCATCTCCGCCGTCGCGGACCAGAACGCCGCGACGTCGCAGGAAGTGAGCGCCGTCGTCGAGCAGCAGACCGCCTCCATGGCGCACGTTTCCGACTCGAGCCAGCACCTCGCCGAGATCGCGAATCGACTCAAGGGTGCAATGACGCGCTTCGAGCTGTAAGCTTCCCGGCCGTGAGCGACCCTCTCGGCCTTCTTCCAATCGCGATGGCCGCTGGCGGCGGCCGGGTCGATGGTTTCGAAACCCAGCAGCTCGTCGCAGCGGGGCTGACGCTGCTCCAGCGCAGCGCGCCGCTCGTGCGGGCGCTGAGCGGGCGACGGTCCGCGATCCTGCTGCCGGCGTCACCGGCGTTCGTCACGGCGCTCGCAGCGTCCGAAGGGCGCGGAGCGGTGCTCATCAACCCGCTCGCCTCGCGAGTCGAAGCGGCCTACCAGATCGCCGATGCGCGCGTGGGCGCGGTGTTCACGACAACGGAGCTCGCCGGCCGTCTTCCCGATCACGTCACCCGGGAGCTGCTCGACGACGTGCCGAGATCGGCCCGCGTGGTCGTGGACGGTGTGACTCGCGAGATCGATCTCGGCTCGCATTCCGGCCTAACGCTGGAAGCGGAAGTCGACGCACCCGCTTCGCCGGAGGAGGCGGCCATCGTGTACACCTCTGGATTCGAGGGGACACCGCTCGGCGCCATCCTCACGCACGGCAACCTGCTCTCGAACGCGCGTGCCACCGTGGAAGCAGCGCGAATGGATCGCGATGTGACCGCGCTGGCGGTGCTTCCCTTCGCGCATCTGTTCGGCCTGGTGGTCTCGGGCGTCTCACCCATGCTGGCGGGTGGGCGAGTCATCACGATGGCGAGATTCAATCCAGCACGCATCTTCGAGTTGCTGGAGGAAGGCGGGATTTCCGACCTCGTTGCGGTTCCGTCGGTGTTCGCGACCATCGTCGGCCTGGCCGAGCGGCGCCGGGCAACACTCGCCGCCTCTGGCCTTCGTCTCTGCATCTGTGGCGGCGCTCCGCTCGCCGTCGAGCTGCAGGAGCGATGGTTCGAGTTGACCGGGGTGGAGCTACGACAAGGCTATGGCCTCACCGAGGCCGGACCGGTGTGCCTCTTCAACCGGATCGATCTGCCTAACAAACGTGGCACGCTCGGCGTGCCCTTCCCCGGCGTGCACGTAGCGATCCGTGCCGAACGATCGGACACCGAAGTCGGCGTTGGCGAGACCGGCGAGATCTGCGTCTCCGGGCCTAACGTGTTCGCCGGCTACGTCAATGCCGGCGGACTCCGGGCCACACCGGAAAAACCGTGGGCGGCCGGGCTGCATCGCAACGGCGCGTGGCTCCGCACCGGAGACCGGGCGGTTCGAAACGCGGATGGCACGGCGTCGTTCCGCGGCGTGATCAAGCCGATGTTCACGCGAAATGGGTTCAACATCTACCCGCGTGAGATCGAGCGGGTGGTCGGGGAGATGGAGGGCGTTCAGAGCGTGACCGCACACCCCGTCGCGGACCCGATCCGCGAGAACGACATTGCGATCGACGTTCGCGGTACCGTGGACGCTGCGGACGTCAAACGCTGGTGCGACGAACGCCTGTCTGTCTACAAGCGGCCGACGTCGATCGTCATCACCCCTGACACCTAACGCGCCGCGGACACCGGGCTAGCGAGCGAGTGCTCCGCCGGGTGACAGCTCGATCGCGCCGGCATCGAACGCCTCGAGGAACGCACTCACGCACACCGGATCGAACTGCGCGCCGCTGCAGCGACGGAGCTCGGCGAGCGTATCATCGAGCGGGACGCCCGGACGATACGGCCGAATGCTCGTCATCGCGTCGAATGTGTCGGCGACCGCGACGATCCGGGCTTCGAGCGGGATGGCATCCGAGACGAGCTGGTCCGGAGACCCGCTGCCGTCGTAGCGCTCGTGATGCCAACGCACGATGTTGAGCGACATCGGCATCTCGTGCAGCAGCGGCGACAGAATCCGCCAGCCCACAGTAGGATGCGTCATGATATGCTGGTACTCGTCGGGGGTCAGCGGACCTGGCTTGTTCAGCACCGTCTCGCGCACGCCGATCTTTCCAATGTCGTGCACACGCCCCCCGATCTCGATCTGCTGGATCGCCTCGTCGCGCAAGCCGATCGCGCGCCCGATCGCAACCGAGTAGTTGCTCACACGCAGGGAATGGCCGTGCGTGTACGGGTCCTTCACTTCGAGGGCGTCGGCCAGCGACTGGATGCTCGCGAGGAACAGCGATTCCAGGCGACGACTCTGTTCGGCAACGCGCTCCTCGAGCCGTTGCTGGTAACTGCGATTCTCGAGAATGAGCCGCCGCTTCTCGAGCGCCTGCCTCACTCGCGCGCGGACCTCGTCGAGGTGGAACGGCTTGGTGAGATAGTCCATCGCGCCAACCGCAAGCGCGCTCACCGCCGTGGCCACGTCGGCCACGGCCGTAATCATGATGACTGCCGTGTCGGGCAGACGCTCCCGTACCTCGCGCAATAAGCCCATGCCGTCGAGCTCTGGCATGTGCAGGTCCGAGATCACGAGCGTGGCCGGCACCTGCTCGAGCAACTCGAGCGCAACGCGGCCGTTCGGCGCCTCGTGACACGTGAAGCCCTCGCCCTGCATAAGCCGCACAAGGGCCCTGCGTAGATGTGCTTCGTCATCGGCGACGACGCAGTGCAGCGTCGAGACACCCGGATTATCTTGACCCATTCACCACCGATACTGAGCCCAACGAATGACGCGCGTCTTTGATGAAGATCTCGAACCCGGATTCGGCACGCGGGCAATTCACGCCGGACAGCGGCCGGAGCCGCTCGCCGGCGCGATCATGACCCCCATCTACCTGACGTCCACGTACGTGCAGGACGGCGTTGGGAAAAACAAGGGGTACGAGTACGCGCGTGGGAAGAATCCGACGCGTGAGGCGCTCGAGCGGAACGTCGCGGCGCTGGAAGGTGGCACTCATGGATTCGCGTTCGCGAGCGGAATGGGTTGCCTCGACTCGATCATGAAGCTGTTCCGCGCCGGCGACCACATCGTGTGCGGTGAAAACGTGTACGGCGGCACGTCGCGCCTGTTCGATCGTATCCTCGTCAATCTCGGATTGCGCTTCACCTACGTGGATACCCGGTATCCGGATCGCGTCGCCGATGCGGTCACGCCTCAAACGAAAGCCGTTCTCGTCGAGACGCCGACGAACCCGATGATGTGGATCGCGGACCTCGCTGCCATGAGGGAGATCGTCAGCCGATCCGACGCCCTGCTGATCGTCGACAACACCTTCGCCACACCGTATTTCCAACGCCCACTCGAGTTCGGGGCGGACGTGGTTTTCCACTCGACGACCAAGTACCTCAACGGGCACAGCGACATGATCGGCGGCATCGCGGTCGTGCGCGATGACTCGCTCGCGGACCAGCTGAAGTTCATTCATAACGCGGCCGGCGCGGTGGCTGGCCCCTTCGATGCCTGGCTCGCGCTGCGCGGCACGAAGACGCTGCACCTGCGAATGCGGCAGCACGATGCGAACGGGCGCCAGATCGCGACGTGGCTCGCGGATCGGTTCGACGAGGAGCGCGTGATCTATCCCGGACTCCGGTCGCATCCGCAACACGAGCTCGCGTGTCGCCAGATGAAGGGATTCGGCGGAATGATCTCGGTGGATCTCGGCACCAGGGAACGCGCCGACCGAGTACTCGAGCGCGTGAAGATCTTCGCGCTTGCCGAGTCCCTGGGCGGCGTCGAGAGTCTCATCTGCCTCCCCGCTGCCATGACTCACGCGTCGGTACCGCCAGAGCGCCGCGCGAAGATCGGCATCGGTGACGGTCTGATTCGTCTCTCGTGCGGTGTCGAGGATGTCGACGATCTGATCGCGGATCTCGACCAGGCGTTCGAGGGGCTGTAGCAACAGCAGCGAGTGGCCGCCTGCTCGCGCCGGGGACGGGACCGGGCCACGCTGGCTGACGACCATCCCGGCGGGTAGTTTGGCCAAAGGGCTAAGACACTTCGGGCGGGCTCGCCTCGTAGGCGAAGGGTGTCGCTCGGCTCGAAAGCGGTGCGCCGAGTCCCCAGTCCCTAGTCCCCAGTCCCCAAAGACATGGCTGACCGCAAAGTCCTCACGCAGATCGCTTCGACGGCCTGGGAGCACCCAGCCGATCGCGCGGCGCTCAATAGCCTTCGCGCCATCCCGGGATTCGACGAGGTGGTCCGAAAAATCGCGGGCTTCTTCGGCGAAAAGGGGGTGCGCCAGCTCTTCCTCGCCAACGCAGTCCTCGTGGGGCCCAAACAGCGCCCCGCGCTAAACGCGCTGTATGGTGAGGTGCTGGAGACGCTCGACTGGCCCGAACGGCCTGACCTGTACGTCTCGCAAACGCCATTCGTCAACGCGGCCGCGGTGGGATTCGACAAGCCGTTCATCGTGCTCAACTCGGCGACGATCTCGCTGCTCGACAAGGAAGAGCGACGTGACATCCTGGGCCATGAGCTCGGGCATATCATGAGCGGCCACACGACGTACACGACGATCGCGATCATCATCCTCACGGTCGGGCTCAGGAACCTCCCATTCCTCGCGGGCATGGCCCTCCTTCCGTTCCAGCTCGCGCTCCTCGAGTGGTACCGGAAGGCCGAGCTGTCGGCGGACCGCGCTGGCCTGCTCGCCACGCAGGATCTCGACGTCACGCTGCGCACCTTCCTCAAGATGGCGGGCGGCGGCGCGGGCGACGACGAGATCAGCCTCGAGGCGTTCATGGAGCAGGCGGAGACCTACGAGACGCAGGGCGACCTCGCCGATCGCGTCTTCCAGGTCATCAACACGGCATTCAAGACGCACCCGTTCGGGACTGTCCGCGCTGCGGAGCTGCAGCGATGGGTTCGTAGCGGTAAGTACGACGCGATCCTCAACGGAGACTACCCGCGCCGTGGCGACCCGGGGCAGCCGCTCAGCGAGGACTACGTCGACGCGGCAGGCTACTACGGCAACCAGGCGCGCGAAGCGTTCACGCAAGTTGGCGACGTGCTCGCGCGCGCACGCGACGCCTTCAACAACGCGTTCAAGACGTCGGACTCGTGAGAGCACTGATCCTCGGCGGGGGCGGACGGGAACACGCCCTCGCGTGGAAGCTCAAACGCGATGATCCAACTCTCGAGCTCCTCGCTGCTCCGGGCAATCCGGGCATCGGGGAGCTCGCGCGTTGTGTTGCCGTGTCGGCGACCGATGTCGGGCGCGTCGTGGAGCTGGCGACGGCGGAGCACGTGGATCTCGTGGTGGTGGGACCTGAGGCGCCGCTCGCTGCGGGCGTAGCCGACGCGCTTCGGGCACGCGGCATCCCAACGTTCGGCCCATCCGCGGCCGCCGCCCGGATCGAGACCTCGAAGCGATTCGCCAAGGAAGTCATGCTCGCCACGGGCGTGCCCACCGCGCGAGCCTCGCATCATACCGACGTCGAGTCGGCCCGTCGCGCGGTCGCGGAGCTCGGGACACCGGTCGTGATCAAGGCGACGGGGCTCGCGGCGGGCAAGGGCGTTGTGGTCTGTGAGACTGTCGCAGAGGCCCACGCCGCGATAGATCGAATGTTGCGCGACGGCGCGCTCGGCGATGCCGGGAGTGAGGTGCTCGTCGAGGAGTTCATGCACGGCGAAGAGCTTTCGCTATTCGCGCTGACCGATGGCGAGCGGTTCCTAACGATGCTGCCGGTGCAGGACCACAAGCGGCTTTTCGCTGGTGATGCCGGGCCGAATACCGGCGGCATGGGCGCGTACGCCCCGGTTGCGACCGGAACCGACTCCATCGTTAGGGAAGCGACAACGCGAATCATCGAACCGATGCTCGGGGCGCTGCGCGAGCGCGCATGCCTGTTCAGCGGCCTTCTCTATGCTGGCCTCATGATTACCGACGAGGGGCCGAAGGTCGTCGAGTTCAATTGTCGGTTCGGTGACCCCGAAACGCAGGCGATCCTTCCACTCATGCAGAGCTCGTTGCTGGACGCGTTCCTGGCGGTTGCTTCGGGCGATGGGCTACGAACGGTTCACCGGTTCGAGTGGCGATCGGCGTACGCGGTCACGACGGTTCTCGCCGCGCGCGGTTACCCTGAGTCGCCGGTCACCGGAGATGCGATCACGTTCCCCGAGCCGGATGATCGAGTCATCCCGTTCCACGCCGGGACGGCACGGAGGCCGGACGGCACGCTGGTGACAGCGGGTGGCCGGGTGTTGTCGGTGACGGCGGTCGCCGAGACGTTCGACGAGGCACAGCGGGCCAGCGCAGACTACGCCGCGGGCGTCAAGTTCCAGGGCAAGCAGTATCGCGCCGACGTTGGATGGCGCGAGTCGGCACGACGTGCCCGAGCTACCTGAGACCGAGACGATCGCGCGCGACCTCGACCGCGCGATCGCTGGCAGCCGGATCATCGACGTTAGGGTCAAGCGCGCCGACGTGCTACGCGAGGTCGACGCTCGTCAGCTCCGCCGCCGCGTCCTCGGCGTCGCCATAGATCATGCATGGCGCCGCGCGAAGCTGATCGTGCTCGATCTCTCGTCGAGCGATCGAATCGTCGTCCAGCCGCGCTTCACCGGCGCACTCCTCATCGATGACGGCGCGCTTCCGGAGAACGAGCGACGTTACTCGACGGTCGAGTTCGTGCTCGAGGACGCGCGCTCGCTCCACTACAGAGACATTCGCCGGCTGGGGACGGTGAGCGTGATGGACGAGCGACGATTCGCCCGCTACTCGGATGGCCTCGGCGACGAGCCGCTCGACTCGGTCTTTACCGTCGAACGACTATCGGCCATTCTTCGGGCGTCCCGACAGGCGGTCAAGCGGGTATTGATGGACCAACGTCGACTCGTTGGAGTGGGCAACATCTACGCAAACGAAGCGCTCTGGCGGGCCAGGATAGACCCGTCTCGGCCGGCAGCGACTCTGTCGCCGGCCGATGCCACGCGCTTGCACACTGAGTTGCGTGCGGTGCTGACCGAGGCCGTGGCCGCACGCGGCACGAGTTTCCGTGATTATCGCGATGCCTCGGGGGCGCGAGGATCTTTCGCGGACCGCCTGCAGGCATACGGGCGAGAAGGCGAGCGTTGCGTGCGATGCGGACGCACGCTCGTCTCAACGCACGCGATCGACGGGCGATCCACCGTGTTCTGCTGGCAATGTCAGCGCTGAGACGATCGCACCGAGCGCAAACCTCGGACGAAGACCTCACGCGAATGCGCGGAGTGGTCCGGGAAGGCGCTCAAGACCGGCCTGGTGTCTATCGAATGCTTTCGCCCGACGGCGAGGTCGTGTACGTGGGCAAGTCGAAGAAAGTTCGGACGCGGCTCCTCAGCTACTTCCGCTGCGCCTATCCGGAGGACAAGGGTGCACGCATTCTGCGCGAGGCGACAACGATCGACTGGGAGTACACACCGAGCGAGTTTGCCGCGCTGCTGACGGAGTTGCGGCTCATCAAGCGGCTCCGGCCTCGGTTCAACGTCGCGATGAAGCGTGATGCGCGTCACTACGCGTTCATCAAGCTCAGTCGCGGTGCGGCACCGAAGCTCATGGTCGTTCGTGGCGCCGGCAGCGAGGATGGCGGCGTCTACTACGGGCCGTTCGTCGGGGCTCAGCGAATCGGCGAGGCCGTGCGTGAACTGAGTGATGCACTTGGCCTCCGCGATTGTTCGCTCGATCAGAAGATGTACTTTGCTGATCAGGGTGACCTCTTCGGAGCGCCAGCCCGGACTCCTGGGTGCATTAGGCACGAAGTCAGGAAATGCCTCGGACCGTGCGTCGGTGCGTGCACGGTAAACGCGTACGCCGAGCGCGTATCGATGGCTCGCGCGTTTCTCGAGGGCTCTGACGACGGACCGATCGAGCGGCTCCGCGGGGAGATGCAACTGGCGAGCGACCGCATGGAGTTCGAGCGAGCCGCGACCCTGCGCGACAAGCTTCACCGGCTGGAAGAGCTCCGCGAGCAGTTCGGGCGCCTGAGATTCGCCGTCGAAACTTTGTCATTTCTTTACACGGTTGAAGGACACGAAGGCGACGATCGGTTGTATCTCATTCGACGGGGGCGTGTGCGGGCCGAAGTCCCTGCCCCGCGAACGTCACGGGATCGGCAGTCGCTGGACGCGTTGGTCCAGTCGGTGTTTTCGCCGCCCGAACGGCAAACCGCGTCCGTGCCGACGCACGAGATCGATGAGTTGTTGTTGTTGTCGTCGTGGTTCCGTCGCAACCCGGCCGAGCTCGACAACACACGCAGCGCCGTTCGATCGCAGCCGGTGTAACAGGCATCACACACGCAACTGAATCCCGCACCGGTCGTCAGAGGGAGGGTGGCCGGTGAATTGCACATTTCGCTCGAGTCGCGCCGCGGCGCTCCAGCGCCACGGCCTCTAGCTCCGGGAGTAAGCGATGACGACCTCTTGGCAACCGACGACCCTGGTGCAGTGCATCAGCGTGCGGCCGTGGCTGACGTATCCCGGCTGCGACGAACCTGGTGGCTGTCACGACCTCACGCTCGGCCGCATCTACGAGATGCTTGGCGTCGAGGGCGGTGGGTCCTTTTACCGCATCGTCGACAACTCGGGCGAAGACTACCTGTACCCCGCTTCGCACTTCAAAGTCGTCTGACGCCCGGTTAGGCAGCAATCATCGCGTTAGTTCGGTCCCCGTGGGAAGCCAGCTCCTCACGGGGTTTGAGTCGTTGATGCCTCGCACTCGCTCGAACTCGTTAGGTCCGCAGCGCGATGATGTCCGCCTCGGCCCGCCCATCCGCGATAGTCAGCCGAGCCACGCTCGGCATGATGTCGAACCGCCGCGGCCCCGCCGCGCCGGGATTCAGCACCAGCCGATCGGAAGCGCGCGCAACCAACGGGCGGTGGGTATGTCCGTACACGACGACGTCCGCGGCGTAGCGCTCCAATAGCTTCTGCGGAGTCGGTGACCCGACCTCGTGACCGTGGCTCACGTGGATCGACACGCCGTCGACCGCCATGTCGATCGACGCCGCGAGCCCTGGCTGATCGGGGGCATCGGTGTTCCCGTAGACGGCTCGCACCGGCGCGATCAGTCCGAGCTCGATCAGGATCTCATCGCCGCCGACATCGCCCGCGTGCAGAATGAGCTCTACACCGGCGAGCGCCGTGTGCACGTCAGGGCGCAGCAACCCATGTGTGTCCGAAATGACGCCGATGACACGGGCGGGCGTTCCCGGTACAGTCACTCGTCTGCCTCCCCCCCCCATCGCGGCACGAGCGAGTGCTCTACACCGAGATGATCGAGCACGCGAGCCACCACGAAATTCACGAGGTCATCGATGGTGGCCGGCCGATGGTAGAAGCCAGGCGAAGCGGGAAGTATTACAGCGCCGGCTCTGGTGAGTGAAAGCATGTTCTCGAGGTGGATCGCGCTGTACGGCGTCTCTCTCGGAACCAGAATCAGACGCCGCCGCTCCTTGAGCGCGACATCGGCGGAACGCTCGACGAGCGATCGGGATGCCCCAACGGCGATCGCCGACAGCGTGCCCATTGAACAGGGGCAGATCACCATGCCCGCCGTCAGCGCGGATCCGGACGCGGGTGCCGCACCGCGATCCCGATCGTCGAAGACACGAACCGTCTCATCCCACCTCGCGCCACCGATACGATCACGGAGCGCCGCTACCGATCCGATGCCCAACTCGGTATCGAGCAACCTCAGCCCATGGTCCGAGACGATCAGGGATACCTGCTGTCGGCGCTCGATCAGGGTCTCGAGCAGACGCACCGCGTACGGCGCGCCCGAGGCGCCCGTCACCGCCATCACGATCGGCCGCGCGGCGGCCACGCTCATCGCACCAGGCGCTCGGCGAGCACGAAACCGAAAAACGTTAGGCTGATGACACCGTTCATCGTGAAGAACGCCGCGTCCAGGCGCGAAAGGTCATCGCCGCGCACGAGTGAGTGCTCGTACAGGAGAAGCGCAGCGGCGACGAACACGCCGAGGGCGTATAGCCACCCCACCGGCACGGCCGCGCCCACGGCAGCGAGCGACACGATCGTCAGCACGTGAAGAGCCCGAGCAATCGTGAGCGCCCCGCGCCGTCCGAATAGGACAGGCACGGAGTGCAGGTGTTCGGCGCGGTCGAATGCCTCGTCCTGCAGGGCGTAGAGGATGTCGAAGCCAGCAGTCCAGGACGACACACCGGTCGCCAGGGCGATCAACATCCACCACGGCGTGCTCCAGGCGCCGGACACGGCCAGGTATCCGCCGACCGGAGCGATCGCGAGTCCGATGCCGAGTACGATGTGCGACCAGTGTGTGAATCGCTTCGTGTAGCTGTACCACAGCACCCAGCCGAGCGCGATTGGACTCAGCAGCGCGCAAAGTGGGTTGAGCTGCCAAGCGGCGATGACGAACACGACGCAGGCGAAGAGCACCGCGAGCGAGGCCTCGCGGACTCCAAGGAGGCCGGCGGGAAGCTCCCGCTTCGCAGTCCTCGGGTTTTTCGCATCGATCTGCCGGTCCACGATGCGATTGAATCCCATTGCCGCAAAGCGCGCCGCGGTGAAGGCAAGCACGATCCAGCCCAGCGTCGCGGGGGTCACGGCGTGCGTATAGCTCGCCAGTGTGGCACCCACGAGCGCGAACGGGAGCGCGAACACCGTGTGCGGCAACTTCACGAAGTTGACGTAGCGGACGACCCGTGAGGCGCCGTCGAAGGTCTGACCTTCCCGTAGTCGAGTCATTCCCCACCCCCTCCCGCACCGAATCGCGACACGACTTCACCGAGGGTACCCGCCGAGCGCTCGAGCGCGTACGCCGTTTCTCGCAGCTGTTCAGTGAGCGACCGTTGATGCTGCATCGCTCGCGCCGCTTCGTCCGTGGCAGCGGACGATGCGTCGGCGGCGTCGGCGACGAGCGTGGATGCGTCGTTCATTTGCCTGACGAGTAGGTCCTGCCGCTCCGATGCCCGTAGCACTGCCTCCGCCAACGATAGCGTGCGTCGGGCGTCCTGTTCGATGGATTGAAACACCGTGACGGCTTCCTGCATCACCTGCTCGCCTCGCTTGACGGCTGATTCCATGCTCGCGACGCGCCCTGACGCGTCCTCGATCCGATCGATCATCTCGCGTACCAGAACCTCGATTCGGCCAACGGAACCGCCGCTCTGCATCGCCAGCTTTCCCACTTCCTCGGCAACCACGGCGAACCCGCGGCCTGCCTCGCCGGCGCGCGCAGCCTCGATCGATGCGTTGAGCGCGAGGAGGTTCGTTTGGCGACCAATGTCCCCGACGACGGTTGTGACGTCACCGATGTCTCCGGAAGCGGTTCGGAGCGCGCCCATCCGTTCCACGAGGTCACGGGCCAGCTCCGTCAGCTCGGTGACCGTCTTCATCGCGTCGGCCGCACGCCTAACGCCGAGTTGTGCGCTGGCCTCGACTTTCGCCGAGATCTCGCGCGACTCGCGCGCCGAGGCATGGGTCGCGGCAGCCGCCTCGTCGAGCTGCGTGGCCGCCTGACGAATCTGGCGGGCAGCATCCATGCTGCGGCTCACACCGCCGGATACGCCGGTGAGCGACGTCGAAATGCGGCCGGCGCCGTCGGCAACCGTCGCGCCAATTCGTGCCACATCGGTTGAAGCTCCCAGCACCTCCGTCGCGGTCTTCCGCGTCTCGCCGATCAGCGCACCGACTTCGCTCAGCGCCACGCCGACATCCTGACTCGCAGCGCCGTCGTCGCCGCGCAGCAACATCGCCCAGTCGCCGCGCCGGACCGCGGAGGCCAGGCTCTCGAGCAGTGCCAGCGGCCGTGACATGATGGCGTTGAGCTTGACGACGAACCACGCGATGGCCCCGAGCGACAGCACCCACGCGAGAATCACCTCGACCGGTCGCAGCCCGCGGAACGCGACCGTGTACACGATCGTTCCGATCACGAGCATGAAGATGCCGAGTGTGCGCGCGATGTCCGCGATCAGCCGCTTCGAGTAGCGAATCCGAACGAACGCAACGGCGGCGCCGACGAACACGAACATGAAGGCAAGCGTGAAGTACAGGCGCGCCGGGTTATAGCCCGCCGGTTCCTGTAGCAGCATCGTCGCCGGGAGCAGCGCGATCATCTCCCGATCACCCGCGCGCCCCGATGCCCAGCTGCGGCCAGAGCGCATCGACCCGAGTCCGTGTCGTCGCATCCATCTCGATCACCTTCGGCCAGTTTCGAGTGAACCCTTCCTCGGGCCATTTCCGAGTCGCGTCGATACCCATCTTCGAGCCGTATGTGAATGCCCGGCTCGAGTGGTCGAGAACATCGACCGGGCCCATCGTAAAGCGCGTGTCACGCTCCGGGTCGATGTTGTTGAGTGCCACCCACCAGGCTTCCTGCGGGTTCCGCACGTTGACTTCCTTGTCGACGATCACGAGCACCTTCGCGAGCGACATGAGCCCCTGCCCCCACATGGCGTTCATCACTTTGTAGGCCTGCCCGGGATACTGCTTGTCGATCGACACGAACACGAGATTGTGGAAGATCCCCTCGGCGGGCATGTGATAGTCGACGATCTCGGGAATCGTCAGTTTCAGCAGCGGCAGGAAGATGCGCTCGGTCGCATGACCGAGATAGAAATCTTCCATCGGCGGGCGCCCGACAATGGTCGATGCGTAGACGGGGTTGCGGCGCATCGTGACCGCCGTGATGTGCACCTGCGGATAGAGATCGGCTTCAGAGTAGAAACCGGTGTGGTCGCCGAACGGCCCTTCGACGACGAGCGCCTCTCGCGGATCGATGTAGCCCTCGAGCACGAACTCGGCAGCCGCCGGCACGTCGAGCTCGCAGGTGATCGCTTTCGCCAGGTGAACCGGTGCGCCTCGGAGAAAGCCGGCGAACAGAAACTCGTCCACGGTTGGCGGCAGTGGCGCAGACGCCGAATAGATCGAAGCCGGGTCGGCACCGATGGCTATACACACCGGCATCGTCTCGCCACGCTCCGCCATCTCGCGCCAATGGGCCGCGCCGACCTTGTGACGCTGCCAGTGCATCGCGACGGTTCGCGGACCGAGCACCTGGACGCGATACATACCGACGTTTCGGATCCCACGCTTCGGATCGCGCGAGATGACCATGGGCAGCGTAATGTAGGGCCCGCCGTCTTCCGGCCAGGTCGTCATCACCGGCAATCTGCGCAGGTCGACCTGATTGCCCTGCCAGATGACGTCCTGGCACGGTGGCGACCCGCCTTTCACCCGCGGAGGAAAGCGCGCGACCTCGAGCAGCCGCGGGATGAGCGACAGCTTCGCCACGATGCCGTCGGGCACCTTGAGATCCATCAGCTGCGTGATCCGCGCGCCGATCTCGTCCAGCTCGCGAACGCCGAGGGCGAGTGCCATGCGGCTCATCGAGCCGAACAGGTTGATCGCCACCGGAAAGGCGGAGATGGTGCCGTCATCGAGCACGGGCTGCTCGAAGAGCAGCGCGGGCCCGCCACCCGGCAGCTTCATTGCCCGGTCGGCGATCTCGCACATCTCGAGCTTCGCCGCAACGGGCTGCCTAACGCGGACGAGCTCGCCGGCCCCTTCGATAGCGGTGATGAAATCGGAGAGCGAATCGAGGGTCATGAGTGAGTGACGGTCTGCCCGAGGCGAGCGGCTCAGATCGGAGGGCTTCCCGGCTTGTCGCCGGCATGAATCGCGGCAATCCCCATGGTCAGCGTCTCCCACCGAACGTTCACGAACCCGGCGTCGCGCATGGCGCGCGCGAGCTCCTCCTGCATTGGGAATCGCGCGACCGACTCGGGGAGGTACCGATAGGCGGTGCGGTGTCTGCTCACGATCCGGCCGACCGCGGGCAATATGGCGTGGAAATACGTGTGGTAGACCCCGCGCACCACGGGCGAGCGTGGCGTCGAGAATTCGAGAATGACGAACCGGCCGCCTGGTTCGAGAACGCGATAGGCCTCGGCCAGAGCGGCCGGGAGGCTCGCGACGTTCCGGATCCCGAACGCAACGATGGCGCCGGACGCGGTGTCGTCCGCCACTGGAAGGTCCAGAGCATCGGCCGTGACGGGAGCCACGAGCACGCGAGGTGCCTTGTTCAGTCCGGCCCGGAGCATTGGCTCGGCGAAGTCGGTTCCGAGCACGAGCCCCCGAAATCCTCGGGTCTGCGAAAGCTCCGACGCAACATCGAGCGTCCCGGCACAAAGATCGATGTAGACTCCGGTCGGGTTTCGAAGTGGATCGAGCGCCGCGATGGCGCGCCGCCGCCAGCCGCGATCGATGTTGAAGCTGAGAAGGTGGTTGAGGAGATCGTAGCGGGGCGCGATCTCCGAGAAGACACGGCGCACGTAGGCGCGCTTCTCGGCGCCACCTGCGGCGGCGGCTCGGGCTTCGGTCTTCTCGAGGTCGACTGTTGGCATTCGGACCGAAAGGTATAGCTTCCTCCCACCGCCGGCGACGCTGTCTCTTGTGGAGCCGCCGCCGTCTCCTGCATGGCGCCATCACTCGACTTAGCGAACCTACCGGACGCCGATGTCGTCACGCTCGCCCAGCAAGGGCGAGAGGCGGCGTTCCGCGAGCTTCTCCGACGGTACGAGCGGCCGGTCTTTTCCCTGATTTTCCGTATGGTTCGGGACCGCGAGATCTCCGAGGACCTCGCGCAGGACACCTTCATCAAGGTGCTGAACCACATCGACCGGTATCGCCCCGAGTTCAAGCTCTCCAGCTGGCTCTTCAAGATCGCGAACAACGTCGCGATCGACCATCTGCGTAAACGTCAGTTGGACACCATCAGTATCGATGGCTCGCCCCACGCCGCGACGGCCGCGGAGGTCGAGGCGACGTCGTTCGACCTGACGGCCCGGCAGGAATCGGCGCTCGAGGAGATGGAGGCGCGAGAGCTCGGCACCGCGATCGAGCGGGCAATCGCTCGCCTCCGCCCGGAGTACCGTTCATGCATCATGCTGCGTCACGTCGAGGGGCGATCGTACGAGGAAATCGCTGCCACGCTGGACCTGCCTCTGGGCACCGTAAAGACCTATATCCATCGCGCACGCCATGAGCTGCGCGAGGCGCTCGAACACGTGAAGGGCCCCGGGTAACGCAACCCAAATCTACCTGAAACCCTTTCTAAGCCCGCCCGTACGGCCCGGTTGGAGGATTTGTGGAACACAGGCACCTACTCCCAGACGAAATCGACCAGCTCCTGGACGGCGAGGCCGGATTCGGCGTCGCTCCGCTCCTGGCGCACGTCGAAAACTGCCCGACGTGTCGTGCCGATCTGGCCGAAGCTCGGCAGGTGGTTAGCGCCCTCGAGCGCATGCCACATTTTGCGCCATCTCCGCTCTTCAGAGACCGGGTGATGACACAGGTCCAGGTCTTCGAACCCTGGCACGTTTCGGCGCTCGACACGGCGAAGCGATGGCTGCCCGCGTCCCGACCCGCCCGGTTCATTGGCGTCGCCGCGACATCTGTTTTCGCCCTCATCGTATCACTCAGCGCGGTCTGGATGGCAGTGAGGCTCGATGCCTTCCTGTTCTTCTTCGACCTCGCCGGCCAGCGCGTCCGCGCTGCCCTATTCGACTCGCTCGGCTCGGCGATCGCCAGCACCTTCGGAAGCGCCGCGGTCGACGCACTGCGCACCGGTGGAGTGGCAGCCGTCGCAGGGGTAACCAGCTTCCTCGTGATCGTCGTCCTGGCTGCAGTCGGGCTCAGGGCTCTCGTAGCGACCGCTCGCCGACGCCGGGCAACCTGAGCCAAATGCGAACGGCTATTCTCCCGCTGATCCTCGCGGTTGCTGTGGCGCCGCTGACGGCTCGGCAGGCCGCCGCCATCCAGCAGAACCCGAAAACCGCGAAGCCAGCCGCCGATTCGGCCGCGAAGGTTGCGGCGCCGGCCGTTGCCGTCGAATCGACTGATTCGGGCAAGGTTCAGTTGTCCAAGGCGACCGTCGATTCTCTGACCCAGCTCGTCAGCCGGTATCGTCGAGATCCCGAAGCCGTCGCCCTGCCGCCAGAGAACCAGATCGCGATGGGCGGCCGGACCATTCCGGCGGGCACCACAGTGGCGGGCCCGGTCGCAGTAGCCGGCGGTCCGCTGCACGTCTACGGCACGGTGAACGGCGACGCGATCGCGATCGGCAGTGATGTCATCGTGCACCCGGGTGCCCGCATCACCGGCAATGCCGTATCGGCGTTAGGCACCGTAAACCTCGCCGGGGGAATCGTTGGAGGGGAGATCCGTCAGCTCGCCGGCGCGCTCGGCGCCGTCCCGCAAGCTGCCGAGGCGGAGTCGCGAGCGGGGAGCACGCGGCATGCCCTCGCCCTCTCGTCGAGCTGGCTGATCATCCTCGTGCTCATGGCGATAGGTGTGTTGCTGTTTGCGGGCGACTATCTCGACGGGGTCGTGGATTCCCTCGAGGGCCGATTCGGCCGCTCGTTCTGGGCCGGGATAGCGACACAGCTGGCCCTCGCGCCGGTGCTGTGCCTCCTCGTCATCGCGCTCGCCGTCACGATTCTCGGCGTACTGCTCATTCCGTTCGCGATCGTGGCGTTCGTGCTCGCGGTTGTGGGCCTCATCACGCTCGGGTTCCTCGCCATCGCGCGCATCACCGGCGAATCGGTCGCACCTGCCGCGAGCAAGCGGTATTCAGCGCGCGGCGCGGCCCTTCGAGCCCTCGTGGTCGGTGTGTCCATCTACATGGGATTGTGGGTGCTCGCTTCGGCGTTCGCGTGGGCCCCCGTTGTGGAGACGGTACTTCGCGGAGTTGCCGTGGCGATCACGTGGGTCGCGACGACCGCGGGTCTTGGCGCCGCCGTGATTTCACGAGGGGGCACGAAACGGTCCGCACCCACCGCATCGTTCGCAGCGGTCAACGACATTCCGTGGCAGACACCGACGCCGGTCACTGGCGTCGTGGCCGCACGCCGGCCAACGCCGTCGTCCTCTGGACGCGACCGGTAACGTCACGCATGAGCCGATTTTTCGCGCTGGGGCTCGCGTCGGTCGCGGTATCGGTCGTCACGTCGACTGCGACCGCCCAGAGCTGGCGCACGCTCGACGTCGCACGACAGCTCACCGATTCCGCGCCGGCGTCGGTCCAGGTCGTGTACGGAACCGGGCGGATCGGCGTTAGGGCGACGTCGAATCCGCTGCTCTATCACATGCAGCTTCGATACGACGCGACGCGTGCCCAGCCGCGCCACACGTTCGACGTCGCGTCTCGCAAGCTGCAAATCGGTATGCAGAAGTCGGAGATGCGGTTTTCCGGACGGAACGACGCGGACGCAGGCCACCTGCAACTCGAGCTTTCGCGGAGCGCGCCGCTCGACCTGAGCCTCGATCTCGGCGCCGTGGAATCCGACCTCGATCTCACGGGACTCCGAATCTCGCGGTTGCACGTCGAGTCTGGCGCGAGCGACGCGAAGCTCCGCTTCGATTCGCTGAATGCGACACGAATGAGCGTGCTCGAGGTCTCCCTTGGCGCGGCCAGCTTTCGAGGAGATCGCCTTGCGAACGCCAACGCGCGGGACATTCGGGTCGACGCGGGCATCGGGAGCGTCGAGCTCGACCTTGGTGGCCAGTGGACTCAGGACATCGACCTTCGCGTCGACGTAACGCTCGGGATCGTCACCATTCATGTCCCCTCCGATGTCGGCGTGCACGTCACGCTCGACAAGACGTTGGCATCCTTCGACCACGAAGGCCTGACCGAGCGCGATGGTGGCTGGGTTTCGAAGAACTGGGACTCGGCCCCGCACAAGCTCCGCGTTACGGCGGAGACGGTCTTCGGTAAGCTCTCGATCGACAAGACGGGGCGTTAGCCCTCCCTCCGCTTCGCACACCATTTGCGCTTGTCGCGCGCCACACGACGGGAGTGGCGCATGGTTTTACTGGGGTACCGAGCCGGGGCGATCGCGAAGAAGGCGCTGAAGGAGACGTTGGACGACAATCTCCTGGGGTTGGCGGCGCAGACCGCGTACTACTTCTTCTTCTCGCTTTTCCCGCTGCTTCTGTTCATCGCGCCCCTGCTGAGCCTCGTCGGTAACAAGCAGGAGACGTTCGCACTCTTCACGTCGCAGTTGCAGCAGGTCGTACCCAGCGAGGGCTGGGCCCTCATCGGCGGCGTGATCAAAGATGTCGTCTTCGCCAAGAATGCGCCGGGACTCATGTCCGTCGGCGCACTGCTCGCGATCTGGGCCGGATCGAATGTGTTCGGAGCGCTCATTGGAGCGCTGAACGTCGCGTACGACGTCAAGGACACCCGCCCGTGGTGGAAGCAGAAGCTCATCGCGATAGCGAGCGTGGTCGTCATCGGCTTCGTGATTCTCATCTCGACGGTCATGATCCTCGCTGGCGACAAGATCACGAGCTGGCTCGCCAGTCGACTCGCGCTCGAGCCCAGCACGCGCACACTGGTGACCATCATTCAGGTGCCGATCGCCTTCGCGCTGCTCATCGCGATCGCCGGCCTCTCGTACTACTTCCTGCCGAACCTCCGCCAGAGCAAGAAGCAAGTGCTCGTGGGAGCCATATTCACGACGGTCGGGTGGGCGTTGGTGACCGTGGCGCTTCGTGTGTACATGGCGCATTTCGCGAACTACAACGCCACGTACGGCGCGATCGGCGGCGTAATCGCGCTGCTCACGTGGATGTATTTCTCGATGCTCGTCTTTCTGATTGGCGGCGAGATCAACTCCGAGCTGCATCACGGAACGGGCGCCGTCGAGCCGCGCCGCGGTCTTTTGTACGGCGGGCGGATCGAAACCGCGGCAGCCGCCGGCGTGCCGTCGCTCGATCGCGTGGAACGCGTCGAGCCGTTAGGCGCCCGCCGAACGTAGCGTGACCCGCGTGCCGCGCGTGATCTCCAAAGCGCGCGCGGCACTTCCGTCGCGGCGGGCGATCTCGACGAAGCCGCTCGAGCCCACCAGCGCGATGATGTCGCCGATGGGACCATCGGCATACGTGCGGACGATCGGCATGGTTCGCCCACAGATCTCGATCCGTCCACCACGCGGTGCGATCAAGTTGCTGACCGCATTCCCGAATCGGTCGATGGCGATGATCTCACCGACTACCGATCCGTCGCTGGCACGTCGCGCTTCCGGCGTGCGCCTGACGACCGGGTCGAGGCACGGCGTACCGAGCGCATCGATCGCGGTGCCGGTCGCCAGATGTGCCGCCGCCGGAGCGAACACGTCGCGCCCATGAAACGTGGCGGACGCAGTCGGAGGCACTGGCAGCGACACGGCTCGCGATCCACTCGCCAGCAGCGCCGGACTGAGCACGCCGTTGTCCGGCCCGACCAGGAATCGATCGTCGCTGCTCACGGCGAGCGCACTGCGGGCCGAGCCCACGCCGGGATCGACGACGATCATGTGCACCGTACCGCTGGGATAGCGCCGCCAGTATCGCGCGACCGCAAGGCGCGCCGACTCCACGTCCTGCGGTGGAATCTCGTGCGAGAGATCGACGATCGTGACGTCGGGCGTCGCCGAGAACAGCACTCCCTTCAGCTCCGCGACGTAGCCGTCGGCGGTGCCGAAATCGGTGAGGAGCGTGATGATCGGTCGCATGCGTTACACGGATTTGTGCTTCCAGCCGCCCGCGCGCCAGAGGATCGTCATGGCAATTCCACGCGCTGCGGCGGTCAGCGAGATCGACCACCAAATGCCATCCACGCCCCATCGACCGGCGGCCCACCACGCGAGTGGAATGCGGAGCGCCGTGAGCGCGGTGGAAGTCAGCATCGGTGGCACCGTGTACCCGGCCCCGCCAAGCGCTCCCTCGAGGACGATCTCGGCACAGACGGTGAGGTCCGCCAACGCGCCGATGCGGAGGTAATGGGCAGCGACATCGATGACCGCCGGCTCGTTGGTAAAGAGACTCGCGAGGCGGTCAGGGATGATCAGCGCCGCGGCCGCGGCGATGAACGCCGGTGCCGTCGCATAGCCGAGCGTGACCCAACCGGCACGTTCGGCGCGCGCGACCTTGCCAGCCCCGAGGTTCTGGCCGACGATCGCCGCGGCTGCGGCGCCGAACCCAACGCCGATGGTGTAAAGCCAGCTCTCGACGCGGTGGCCGACACCTAACGCTGCAAGCGCTGGCGTTCCGAACCGCGTCGTCGTACGTGTGAGCGCTACGTAGATGAGCGAGAACATGATGCCCGTGAGTGCTGTGGGCATCCCGATCCGTGCGACTGATCGCACCGTGGGCCAGATCGCTCGACCAGCGCGGATCAGGCCACGCCGCCAGAGCAGCAGCAGTCCGGCGACGAACGCGCCGCCTCGCGTCAGCACGAGGGCTATCGCGGCGCCCACGATGCCGAGCCGCGGCGCGCCCGCGAGCCCGAGAATGAGGACCGGATCGAGGATGAGCGTACACGCCGTGGACACGAGCAGGAGCGCGAACGGCGTGCGCGTGTCACCAGCCGCGCGGAATGACGCATCGATCGCGAAATAGCCGTAGATGAGCGGCGCGCCGAGGAAATAGACGCGGAGGTAGCTGCGGCCGAGTGCCGTCACCTCCGGCGGCGTATGCATCAGGGAAAACAGGGCGTCGACCGACAACGCGCCCGCAATCCCGACCGCAGCGCCTAACGCGACAGCGAACATCGTGGCGTCACCAACGACCCGGGCTGCGTCCAGGGACCGTCCCTCGCCGTGCCGGCGGGCCGCGACCGCGGTAAGGCCTACGCTCACCATCTCCGCAAGGGAGATGACCATCCAGATCCAGAAGACGGCCGTGGATACCGCGGCGAGGCCACGAGCGCCGATGCGTGTGCCGACCCAGAATGCGTCCACGGACGCGAATACGGTCATGAGCACGTTCGACGCGACGGCGGGCAGCGCGAGCCGCCGGATCACATCGCCCAACGAGTCGCCGACGACGCTGATCGCGCCAGCCGCACCAGCAACAGAGACGGTCGCGGCACCATCATGGGACTCGAATGGCAGCGCGGCCGCCGGACGAGTGTCCGGCGGCCGCGCGACAAGCTCGCCTGCGTCCTCGCGCGCGGTCACCGTGGCTCGGCGGCTCCGAGCGCGGCGGCGACGCGGTCGGCCAACGACCTCAGGGCACGCGCGGCAGCCACATCCGGTTCCGCGACGACGATCGGCGTCCCGCGGTCGCCACCCTCGTGGATGCGTGGATAGAGGGGAATCTCGCCTAGCAGCGGCAATTCCAGCTCATCGGCCAGGCGCTTGCCACCGCCGGTCCCGAAGATCGGGGTCGGCTTTCCGCAGTGCGGACACTCGAACCAGCTCATGTTCTCGACGATGCCCAGCACAGGGACGTTCACGCGCTGAAACATCTTCGCCCCCCGCAACGCGTCGCCGGTGGCAACGTCCTGCGGTGTGGTGACAATGATCGCGCCATGCACGTGTGTTGCCTGGACAAGCGACAGCTGCGCGTCACCGGTACCCGGAGGCATGTCGACCAGGAAATAGTCCAGCTGTCCCCACGCGACGTCGCGCAGGAACTGCGTGACGATCTTCATCACGATCGGTCCGCGCCAGATGGCCGGCTGATCGCGTTCGATGAGGAATCCGAGGCTAATCACCTTCACGCCGTGCGCCTGCAACGGAATGATCTTCTCGTTCACAACCGCCGGCGGCGCGTTGACGCCCATCATCCGTGGCACGTTAGGCCCGTAGACGTCCGCGTCCATGAGGCCCACTCGCGCACCGGATGCGGCGAGCGCGGTCGCGAGATTCGTCGCCACCGTGGATTTGCCCACGCCCCCCTTGCCGCTCGATACGGCCAGGATGCGACCGAGATTCGGGTACGCCACTGGCGTCGGCGCGGACGGTCGTGGAGCCTGTGCCGGCGCTGCATTCATCACGGGCAGTGTACGCGCACCACCGCCTGGCGGTGCGCTGACCGACACTGTTCGACCGTCCACCTCGGACGCGTCTTTCACATCGACCCGGACATCTGCTACGCCGTCGAGGCGCTCGATGGCCTCGCGCACGTCCCGCACGAGGGTCGCCGGGTCGTTCGGCGCGAGCAGCACCGTTAGGCGTACGCGGCCGCCGGTCGTCGTCGCGACGTCCCGGACCATCTCGGAGGACACGACGTCGGCACCCGTCCGCGGGTTCACGATCGAGCCCAGTGCGGCAGCGATGCGCTCCTGCAAAGTCTGGCTCATCGGTCGATCACGGCTCGATCCGGCGTACTTCTCTTACCTCGGGAACGCGGGCGCGAAGGTGGGCAGCAATCCCTTCGATCATATTCGCGGCGGACATTTCGCAATCAGGACAGTCGCCTTCGACCCGCAGGAGCACCGTTCCGGTCTGCTCCTCGAACTGAACCAGCTCGACGGTCGCTTCGGCGATGTGGAGCAGAGGTCGGAGATCGACGAGCGTTTCGCGAATGCGACCGTCGACGTCGCGATCGCCACCCTTCATGAACATCAAGCCAACGCCTCCTGAGCGGACGGGCCGGCACCATTCGAGACGAACGCGCGCGCGGCCGAGATCACGCGAAGGCGCACGTCCTCCATCGAGCCGGGGATCAACGCCCCAGCTGCCTTCGCGTGGCCGCCGCCTCCGAATTGGCGCGCGAAACGGTTCACATCCACATCGCCCGTGCTGCGGAACGACACCTTCACCTTCCCGTAGCCGAGATCGCGGAAGAAGATGGCCAGTCGCGTGCCGGAGATGGAGCGCGGGTGCTCGACAATGCCCTCGAGGTCCTCGGAGCTGACGTCGTAGCGGTCGAGCGCGTCCGCGGGGACCGAGATCCATGCGATGCCATAGTCGCGGTCGACCTCGAGCGTGCTCAACGCGTCACGGAGGAGCGCCAGTCTCCCAGGGGAGACCGACGCGTAAATGCGACGATACATCTCCTCGGGGTCCACTCCGGCGGCGAGCAGTTGACCCGCGATCGCATGCGCGCGCGGGGTGGTGTTGCTGAAGCGAAAGCCACCAGTGTCGGTGAGAATCGCCGCGTAAAGGGCGGTTGCGATCGGCTCCGTGAGCTCCAACCCAACCACAGACGCGAAATCGAAGACCAGCTCGCCCGTGGCGCAGGCCGTGGTGTCGGAAAACATCACATCGCCTGCCGGTTCGTCGGACGCGATGTGATGGTCAATGACGAGCCGGGGAACCTCGAGCTTGCGTACGGCATCGGCCAGGACGCCCAGCCGCTTCACGTCGCTGACGTCGAGCACGATGAGCGCGTCGAGCGGCGTCAACGCCGCCGAGCCTTTCGCGGTGTGGTCGATCAGATCGTCGCCCAGCAGAAACGAGAACGTGGCCGGCCATGGCGTCGGATTGACGATCCGGGACTCGATGCCAAGCTGGCGGAGCAGTCGGGCCAGACCCGCGACGGAACCGCACGCGTCGCCATCCGCGTTCATGTGCGTCGACAGGACGACTCGCTGGCCAGCATGCAGTTCAGCGACGAGTCGCTCGATTGCGGCCTGTCTGTGAGCGGGTGGTTTGATGAGATCCGATGGTTGCACGACCGGCAGTCAGGGAAACGCGAAAGCGGCGCCCAAAGTAGGCGCCGCCACTAAGATAACCCCTCGTGGCGGGCGGTGCTCAAGAGCACCGCCCGCCGCATCTATCAGCGAGCCCTCGCCGGCGCGTACTCGCCGCGGCCTGCACGAGAGTGCGAGCGGCCGTAGCCGAAGTAGATAAGCAAACCGAGCACGAGCCAGATGATCAGACGCAGCCACGTGTCGACCGGCAGACCGTACATCATGTAGCCGCAAATCAGGATCGCGAGAATCGGAACGATCGGAACGAACGGAGTACGGAACGGTCGGTGCAGGTCCGGCGAACGGTAGCGCAGCACGAGAATGCCCGCACTCACGATCACGAATGCCAGCAGCGTTCCGATAGAGACGAGCTCACCGAGGAGCCCGATCGGGAACAGCCCCGCGATCACCATGGCCACGGTCCCCGTGATGATCGTCGCGAGGTACGGCGTACGGAACCGCGGATGCACCTTGGAGAACACCGGCGGGAGCAGGCCATCCCGCGCCATCGAGTAGAAGATACGCGGCTGGCCGAGGAGCATAACGAGTACGACCGACGCCAGTCCGGCGATGGCGCCGATGTTGATCAGGTACGTGAGCCAGCGCAGCGGGGGGCCCGCCTTCTCGATCGCGACGAACACCGGATGCGGTACGTTCAGCTCCGGATAGGGCGCGAGACCGGTCATGACCAGTGCCATCAGGATGTACAGCACGGTACAGATCGCGAGCGAACCGAGAATGCCTATGGGCAAGTCTCGTTGCGGGTTTTTGGCTTCCTGCGCCGCAGTGGATACGGCGTCGAATCCGATGTAGGCGAAGAAGATCACGGCCGCGCCGCGAACGATGCCGCTCCACCCGTAGTGTCCGAACTCGCCCGTGTTTGCCGGAATGAACGGCGTCCAGTTGGCGGAGTTCACGTACATGAAGCCGAACGTGATGACGAGAATGACGATCGCGATCTTGATGAGGACGACGGCGTTGTTGAAGCGGGCGGACTCCTGAATGCCGACCACGAGCAGCGCCGTGAGAATTGCGACGAGCGCCATCGCGGGAATGTTCAGGACGCCGTGAAGCTGCTGATACTTCGTCAGGTCGCAGGTGCCCGCGGTGATGAGCTCGTTGTTCAACGGGTTCACGCACAGGACCGACGGCACGAGCGTGTGGGTGCCCTCCACGCCAAACGGCGCGGACGTGAACTGCCGCGGAATGTGAATGCCTATCTGACCCATGAACTCGGCGAAGTAACCCGACCACCCCACCGCGACCGTGGATGCCGCGAACAGGTACTCGAGGATCAGGTCCCAGCCGATGATCCAGGCGATGAACTCACCGAGCGTCGCGTAGCCGTAGGTATAGGCGCTGCCGGCGATCGGGATCATCGACGCGAACTCGGCGTAGCACAGGCCCGCGAACAGGCACCCCAACCCCGCCAGGACGAACGACAGGACGATGGCAGGGCCCGCGTACTGCGCGGCCGCCGTCCCGGTCAGGACGAAAATGCCGGCGCCGATGATCGCGCCGATGCCCAGGAGGGTGAGGTTGAGAGCCCCGAGCGACCGTTTGAGGGAATGTTCACCCTCGAGCGACGCTTCGCTCTGGAGGTGCTCTACGCTCTTCTTGGACCATAAGCCCATGCGCTGTCTCCGCGATCGGTGATTCGGTGAGCCGGCTATCTCGATTCGTAATACGCCGGATGATGATCCCAAAACCGCGCGGGAAGGTGGGAGGGGGCTCAGAGCCTTGTCAAGGCGACGTCAAGTGCTCGCACATGTGTCAGAACTAACGGGGGACGGGCGACTGGCGGCTGGCGACAGAAGAACGGGAACAGGGAACCGGGAACCGAAGCTCCATGGAGGCTCGGTTCCCGGTTCCTGTTCCCGTTTCGATTCCCGATTCCCTATTCCCGACTGTAGTTAGGCGCTTCCCGTGTGATCACCACGTCGTGCGGGTGGGATTCGCGAAGACCGGCCGTCGTGATTCGCACGAATTGGCTGCAGGTGCGAAGCTCGTCGATCGACCCACACCCGACGTATCCCATGCCGCTCCGAAGGCCCCCAACCATCTGGAATAGCACATCGGCGACGGGGCCCTTGTACGGCACCCGACCCTCGATCCCCTCGGGGACGAGCTTCTTCGGCGACATCTCGCCTTCCTGGAAGTACCGATCGGCGCTGCCGTCCTGCATCGCGCTCAGGCTCCCCATGCCTCGGATCATCTTGAAGCGGCGGCCCTCGAGAAGAATCGACTCGCCGGGACTCTCCTCCGTGCCCGCAAGCATCGACCCCATCATCACGCTCGACGCGCCAGCCGCCAGCGCTTTCACGATGTCGCCCGAGTACTTGATCCCGCCATCGGCAATGACGGGAATGTCACCGGCGCCATCGACGGCATCGAAGATCGCGGTCAATTGCGGAACACCGACTCCCGTGACAACGCGCGTGGTGCAGATCGAGCCGGGCCCGACGCCGACCTTCACTGCATCGACGCCGCGGTCCACGAGTGCCTGTGCGCCCTCGCGCGACGCGACGTTGCCGACGACGAGCTGGATATCCGGGAATGCCTCGCGCACGAGGGCCGTTGCCTGCAACACGCCATCGCTGTGACCGTGCGCGGTATCGATGACCAGGACATCGGCGCCGGCATCGATGAGCGCTTTCGCGCGATCCATGTCGCGGCGTGACGCGCCGATTGCCGCGGCGACCCGGAGTCGCCCGTGATGGTCTTTGTTCGCGTTAGGGTACTGACGCCGTTTGTGAATGTCCTTGACCGTCACCAGGCCCTTGAGCTTCCCGTTGGCGTCCACCACCGGGAGCTTCTCGATGCGATGCTCGCCGAGGATGCGCTCTGCTTCGTCGAGTGTCGTCCCGACGGGCGCGGTGATCAGGCCGGAGGATGTCATCGCCTCACGCACGGGCCGGTCGAGACTCCGCTCGAACTGCAGGTCGCGGTTAGTGATGATCCCCACGAGGTGCTCATCGCCGTCGACGATCGGGAGCCCCGAGATCTTGAAGCGACTCATCAGGCTCACCGCTTCGCGCAGGGTCGCGTCGGGCGAGAGCTTGATCGGGTTGAGAATCATCCCGCTCTCGGAGCGCTTCACCCGGTCGACTTCAGCGGCCTGACGATCGACAGACATGTTCTTGTGCAGCACGCCGATGCCGCCCGCACGCGCCATGGCGATCGCCATGTCCGATTCCGTGACCGTATCCATGGCTGCCGCGATCAGAGGGACGTTCAGCTCGATGCCGCGGGTGAAGCGCGACTTCGTGCTGACATCGCTCGGATGAACGACCGAATGCCGGGGAACGAGCAGGACGTCGTCGAAGGTAAGGGCGATGTCGGTGCGAACCCGTGCGCCGCCGTTGGGACGCGGGTCATCAAAACGCACCGGCCCGCTGTCCGACTTGGTCGGGCGAGCGGGCCGTGAATTGGATCGAGTCGAGGTTGCCATAGCGAAACGTAGAAGCGTCGCTGGGACATGTCCAGCGGCGCCGAAGCGGGGGCAGTGCTAGGCGCGTCCGATCGTCCTCAGGCGTCGACGCACGCGGCGCGGAAGGAAGAATGCCGCGGCCGTGAGGACGTTCCGAAGGTTCATCGCGCCAAGCTCGGCAGGATCGCCGATCCAGTATTGCGTCACTACTGTGCGACCGGCGTTCGAGATCAGACGCTGCAGCGCGGTCACGAGTAGAAACACATCGTCGACTTCGCCGAGAAACGGGATCCAGTCCGGAATGAGATCGACGGGGGCGATGATGTACGCGATCGCCGCACCGACGAGCAGCTTGTCGACCGTCGCGACCCGCCGGTCGCTCAGCAGCCCGAAGAGCAGCCGCACGTAGTTGGGCAGCTGACGAATGGTATCCATGATGGTGCGCTTGGCCCCCGTGCGTGGCCGTTCACCGGCCTCGAGTCGGGCGGCCGAACGCACCTCGCGCCGTGAACGACCGCGACGATGCTCTGCTCGGCCTTCCGCTGCTCTCGTCACGGTACCTCCCCTGCTGGCGGTGGAGACGTCCCCGGCGGCCGTTCTGAGTCCGCGGGAGTCGCCGGCGCAGCGCCATCGGTCACCTGTGCCGACGGAGTCGTCAGGCTGCTCGCCGCGCCAACAATATCGTTCGCAACAGACTTGCCAGCCGCGGCAACGCCGCTCAAGACGCCCATCGCCTTGTTCATGAGGCTCATCGTCTCGGAGATCGTTGCCGCCGAGACTCGTCCCGCACGCAGCTTGTCCTCTACCGTCTCCGCGAATCGCTGGAAGACGTTCGCCGAGGGATTCTGGCGCTCGGCGTACTTCGATTCCAGGAACTCGACGTAGTCGAGCACCTGGTACGCGCGCTCATCCGAGAGCGTGTCGAGCTTTCGGAGGATGCGGTCGCGCAGGAACTGGTTCATGAGTCAGCCTCGCCATCGGACCCGCCGCCCGCGGGCATCGATGTGAACATACGAGGCGCTGCCGCGGTTGTAGAGCCCCATGCCCCCAACCAGATCGGGGTGTTCGTCTTCCACAACCTCTACGGCTCGGGCGATGAGCCGGGTGTCAGCAAACGTGATTCGGCCGTCGCCGTTGCTGTCGATCGCGATGTCGGCGGCATCGCCGTACTGGTGGCGGCTGTCGCGCGCTGCCCGTTTCACTCGGCGGTTGTGCAGCGGCGTTCGGAAGCCTGAGTGTACGTCCAGCTCGAACGAGGCGTCATCCCCTTTGCCGCTCAACTTGCCGATCTCGGCGACGACGAGCTCGATCTTGTCGAGCAGCCGCGCATCGAGCGCTGCATAACGCGGCCAGCTCTCCTGGTTGTCGTGCGTCACGAAGTCGGAGAGCCGAAGGTGCTTCGTGAGCGGAAGATCGAGCTGGTCCTCGTCGATCTGGACGAACCCGGGCGGCGCTGGCTCGTCCGTCCTGCGGCCGAGGCGCTCGGCCAAATAGGTGCCGATGCGATAGCCGTTGAGCGTGTTACCAAGCTTGGCCGCGAACGGCACCATGACCGAGAGCGCAGGGCCGTCGACGACAACCCGCTCCGACCCTCTCACGAGCGCGAGGCGATAGAACCCGGGCTTGTTGGGTGCCTCGAAGCGAGGCTCCAAGGGGCGGGTGGAATCCGCCGGGAGCGCCTGAATCGAGCCGGTGTCGGCGAACGGGACCCACGCGTACATCATCTCGGCCGGGTCGGTCCGCAGCTCCATCGGGTACACGACAGGGTCACCCGGCAGCGCGAACAGGACCCGGACCTCGCCGCTTCTCCCGAACGCGTTGCGCGATGCCAGAGCGAGCGGACCACCGGTGCTATCGGCTACGGCCACTTCCCCGCGACTCTCGATGAACTGGCGCGGCGGGTGATAAAACTGAATGACGCCTAACGCGGCGGAGCCGAAGACGCCGAGCGATGCCAGCTGCGATGCCAGGCGGGGCGCGCGGCGGACGGACTGTGCCCGTGGTTGTTGCTCTGCCGTCACGACCGGCCCCACCTCGCCCGCTCGCCGCGGGTATCGACGTGCGCGAACGGGCCGTGCGCCTTCGTCGCGCGGTACAAGCCGGCACCGCCCGCCAGCTCCGGGTGGGCGCGCTCGACGCGCTCGACGGCCTGCAGAATGACGCGGGCGTCGCGCGAATCGATGCGGTGGTCGTGATTGAGGTCGTCCATCCGACCGTTCTCGTCGTTGTCGACGAACACGTCCGCCGCGTCGCCGAACTGATGGCGGCTATCACGCGCCCGGCCGCCGCGCTTCCCGACGCCCTGCGCATTGTACTGCGGCGTTCTGAAGCCGGACATGACGACCATATGCTCGACGCGGACGCCGTGGGCCGCGAGATCCTCGATCACGAGCTCCAGCTTGTCGACGAGCGACTCGCGAAGCACCAGGTACTTCGGCCAGACGTCTTCCTGATCGTGCGTGAGGAAGTCGCGCAGCCGGAAATGCTCGGACACGTACGTGTCCTGATTTTCCGGCGTCACCTCGATGAAGCCGTCGGGATTCTCGTAGGATTCCTGCGTGGTGCGGCGATGCCGCTCGTTAGGCCAGAACCCCACGCGGTAGTCGCCGACCTTCCCGCCTGTCTTCTGTGTGAACGGGATGATCGAGATGAACGCGAACGGGCGGCCCATGATGTCTTCGGCGGCATGATAGACGCCCGGCCCGGACTGGGTCGCGGGGTCGCCGAAGAGCCGTTCGAGGATCGGAAGGGCAAAGAGCCGCGACGCGCTGAACAGCTTGAACCGGAGCTTGCCGCTTCTGCCGAAGAGCGAGTCCGAAACGACGGCGACGCTGGCCGCGGCGGCGGCTGGAGAGACCGTCACCGTCTCGGGACGCACCGGAGCAGGCAGGCGCGGATGCGCTGATGCCGTGCCGGAGAGCGTCACGGCAGCGATCAGCGATGTCGCGATCGTGCGCCATCTGAGCGCACGGCTATTTGTGTGGTGCATCGGTGACCTCCCTGGCAACCAGACTGACGGCTTGGCGAACGCCGTCTCACGGCTTTGCGTGCCGGCCTCGAACGTGGCCGGCGTGCCCTTTACAAGGAGCCTCCGCCAACGCGACGGAGGAGTGGGTAATGTGGCGTAGTCTATAGGCTTGCCCTGGGTCGCTGCACCCCCGAACGACCCGAAGCCGGGATGTGATCTAACTCACCGGTCAGTATATGTACACCGGCGTGCCTACCGGCACCATCTGGTACAGGGTCTCGATATCTTCGTTCCGCAACCGAACGCATCCATGGCTGACGGACGTGCCGATGCTGAGCGGCTCATCGGTTCCATGCAGCGCGTAGCCGTCCCCCATGTTCAACCGATTCGTTCCCAACACCCCGCTGTACTTCCTCTGCGTCGTGCCGAACGGCGGGATGACGATGTTCTTGTTGACCACGATTTCCCGGCCCTCGGCGACATCGAACGGGATCAGCTGACCTTCGGCCGTTCGTCTCACGACCTCGCTTCCATCCACCGTGATCACCGAGCCATCAGCGAGCTTGATCGACTGTCCGCGAACGAGGTGAACGACGCCAAGCGACTTCTTCTTTGCCATCTCCACGTAGTGCCAATCGGGCGGCACCCAGATCGGATCGGTCTCCTTACTTTCGACGACCAACCTGCCCCGCGGGGTTTCGAACTTCCATTTGTTTCCGCCCCCTTTTGCCAGAACCTTTCCGCTGCCTGTCGCAACTCTGGTCGTGAAAAGAATCTGGTCACCGCGTTTGTACCAAAGCCTGTGATCCGTGATACTCACGACGATGTATGGGAGACTGTCGGGCACCTCTGCCTCGGTGCTGTCGACGAGAATCTGTTTCAACGTGTCGGCCGACGCGCCGATCTTCCGCTTGATCCCGTCGAGCACGTCGAGGTTGTCGTTGAACACCATCCGTGAGACATCGCGCTCGTAGCGAGCGTTTACCGTCGACGAGAGGAGCATCACGCTCGCCGCCGCGACGGCCACGACGGCGCCGATGAGGCCCCAGGCTGCTCGGCCGCCGCTCACGAAGAATCCCGCGCCCCTCCCCGCCATCCTCGTCGCTCCTTTTCCGTTCAATAGAGGTATACCGACATCCCGGGGGTCAGGTTCGGCGCGATCGCGCGCAGATCCTGCACCCGCGCCCGTATCGCCCCCGGGAGCACGTAAGTCGAATCACGCAACGGGCCGTCCGTCGGGTGGGTGTAGATCACGGCACCGCCGGACAGCACGATCGCTCCCGGACCCAGCGCACCGGCCACCATCCTGTCCTCCGGTACTGGCAGGCCTCTGTCGACGTACACCCACCTCGGGATCTCCCATCGATCCTTCGCGCCCAACACGCGTTCGACGGTCCGCGCCCCCCGAGGCGCGACGATCTTCAACGTGTCGGGCGCAGCGCCCACTCGCTTCTCCGACCCCACATCCACCGGCATCTCCCGCAGCAAAGCGCCATCGCGCTCGAGGTACATGACGCCGCTGTCGACGGCGACCGAGAGGTGCAGATCCTTATCGATGTTCGCCTGGCGCCGCATGAGCTCCAGCGCCACGCGCGTGCGGTTCTGTTCCGCCGCGATGACCATGTCGGCCTTCCGCCGCTCCTGGTCAGTCATGCTGGCGCGAAGGCGCGCGATCTCCCGCGCATAACGAACGCGCTGGTACACGAGCCACCCGTCAATGGCGACCATCGAGACGAGCGCCACGAACAGGACGGTAATGATGCCCGGGTAGGCGAGTCGGAATTCGCGCCAGCTCTGCCGGCGGCGTTCAACCGGCTGGTTCGCTTGCGGGGGGCGTTCAACCGCCTCGCTCACCTGCGAGGGGCGTTCAACCGGCTGGTTCACTTGCGGGGAGTGATGGTCAACAGATCCAGGATGGGGACCCCAACGAGATCGCTTCGGCCAGTCCTGACGCGCGCGGTGATCATCGCCTGCGACAACTCCGGGATCGACTTCGTCATCACCAGGAGCGACGGCGGCACCACGAGATAGAGCAGCGCGTTCTCCTCGTACGGCCCGCGTGCAAGCAGATACGTCTCGTCGGGCGCGAGATCCTTGCGAAGCACGTCGGCTTTCTGCCTCGCGAGGATCTGCACACTCCACCGCACGAGCTTTCCGCGGTTGCCAACTGGGTCGGCACGGAGGTCGGCGGCGCTCACTCCCGTGCGAATGGACGTATCCGCCGGAGCAACATCACGCTCTGGCACCCATCCCTCGAGGCGAACGCGCACCCAGCCGCGATCCCGCGCGAGCGGCGTGAGCGTCGCGCCCTGCACCACGGTAGCGAGCGCCTTCGCGTCGGGCGCGGCCCGCAACGCGATGTTGCCCGTCGGCGTCAGGGCACTGTCGGCGACTGGGCCACGCGCCACCGGTGCTGTAGACGTCGCGCCGGCGTGTACCGGTCCCGATGGCGTGCTCCCCTGGGGGGGCCGTGCCGAAGCGGCGACCTCGCCACCGCTCGCCTTCCGCGCTGCGCCGCTCGACTTGGCGGAAGCCGTGGTCCGTCCACCGCTGTTCGAGGAACGGGCAGTCTCGCTGGATGCCCGATCGAGCGACGACTTCAGGATCCACCCATCGCGCGAGACCTTCGCCCATCCCGTGGGCGCGTTGCCCGAGGCCACCGCGACCGTGGTACCGGCGTCGAGCGAGGCGACGCTCTTCGCCGTTGTCGCTCCACGCGCGCGGACGACCGCGGCTCGATTACCCACGCGCGGCGACGCGTTGCCGCGCTGCGCGGACAAGCGCGCTCGCTCCACGAAACCGTCGATCGTGACCTTGGCATACGCGCCACGGGTCTCGATGACGCGAACCGTTGTCCCCGGATGAATGCTGCCGACGGCCTTTCCACTCGGAGACGAAAGAACGGCAGCGGGGGTCGTGACTACGCGTGACTGCGCCCGACCCGGCAGCGCGACCGCGAGCGACAACGCGATGACTGAAATTCGCAGCACGAACTGATGCACTGGGGTAGAAGGGCCCATCGCTGGTTGGTCCATGTGTGCCCGAATACATTCCACCGGACGTGCCCACCGCCGTACTTCAGCGGATCCTGGGAAATCTTCCGGCAAACGTAATTCAGAACAAGCCAAGCACCGCCGAATGTCGAATGACCAGCACCGACCCGTCGTCCTCGTAGTCCTCGATGGGTGGGGCTACCGCGAGGAGCGAGAGGGCAACGCGATTCGGATGGCCCGCGTGCCCACCTGGGACCGCCTGTGGTCGCGCGCGCCACGTACGTTGCTCGACGCCTCGGGGCTAGCCGTTGGACTGCCCGAGGGGCAGATGGGAAACAGCGAGGTTGGCCACCTCAACCTTGGCGCCGGCCGGGTGGTGATGCAGGACATCGTCCGCATCGATCTCGCGATCCGCGACGGGTCGTTCTTCCGGCTTCCGGCATTCACCGCAGCCGCCACGCACGTTCGCAAGACCGGCGGGACGCTGCACCTCATGGGCCTCGTTGGCGATGGCGGCGTTCACGCCGTCGATCGTCACCTCTTCGCCCTGTTCGATCTGGCGGAGCGGGAGCGAGTCCCGCGGACGGCGCTGCACGCGCTGCTCGACGGCCGCGACACCCTGCCGAAATCCGCGCTCGGGTTCATGGAGGCGACGATCGCGCGCGCCGCCGGCCGCGTGGTCGTGGCGAGCGTCGGTGGGCGGTATTTCGGCATGGACCGGGACAAGCGATGGGACCGCACGAAGTTGTGGTACGACGCGGCGGTGCTCGGCGTCGGCCCGCAGGCCACCGATCCCGTCGCGGCCATTCGCCAGGCGTACGAGCGCGGCGAGTCCGACGAATTCATCAAGCCGATGGTCATCGCCGAGGACGGCAAGCCGGTCGCTCCGTTCCGGGAGGGTGATGCGCTCATCTGCTTCAACTTTCGGTCGGACCGCATGCGTCAGATGGTGCGGGCGTTGACCGACCCCGCGTTCGACGGCTTCCCAACGTCCCACGCCAGGGTACCCGTCGCGACGATGACGTCGTACGACCAGACGTTCACGGTGCCCGTGGCCTTCGCGCCGCAATCGATGGCGCGCATCGTCGCGGAAACGCTCGCCGACCATGGCCTAACGTCACTGCGGACGGCGGAGACCGAGAAGTACGCACACGTCACGTACTTCTTCAACGGCGGCATCGAGGTTCCGTACGCGGGCGAGGAACGGATTCTCGTACCCAGCCAGAAAGTCGCGACCTACGATCTCATGCCGGAGATGAGCGCGCCGGGCATCACCGATGTTCTGTGCAAGGCGATCGAGACGAAGTCCCACCACTTCGTGTTGTGCAACTACGCGAACGGCGACATGGTGGGGCACACGGGGTCGATTCCCGCCACGCTCAAAGCCGTCGAAACCGTGGACGCGTGCCTAACGCGCGTCGTCGCCTCGGCCGAACGCGTCGGTGCGCGCCTGCTGATCACCGCCGACCACGGCAACTGCGAGCAGATGATCGATCCGGCGACCGGTGGGCCCCACACCGCCCACACGACGAACCCGGTTCCCTTCCTCATCGTCGATCCCGCCGGGGGCGACGAAGAGCTGCGCGCCGGCGGCGCGTTATGCGACGTTGGCCCAACCATCCTTCGGATGCTCGGGATCGAGCAGCCCGAGGAGATGACCGGAACAGACCTCAGACTCTCTGGAGTAAGCGCGTGAACGTTAGGATGTGGGTGGTAACGCTGGCGTCGATGACCGTCGTGCCAGCGCTTTCGGCGCAGATCGGGCACGTTCCCCAGAGCAGCCCGTACATCGACCTGGAGTACAAACAGGAATTCACGATCTACGGCGGTTTCTACAACGCCGGCAGTGAAAAGGCGGGCGTCGCACCCGGCAACGGACCGATGTTGGGCGCACGCTATGACCTTCGGCTTGGCGGCCCGGCGTCGCTGACGACGAGATTCCAGTACGTGCAGTCGACCCGGACGATCATCGACCCGCGTCGACCGGAGGAGACTCGCGTGGTCGAAGCGGACGCGTCGTGGCCAGTCTACCTCTGGGACGTCGGCATGTCGGTGAACCTCACCGGACAGCGGAGCTATAAGCGGATCGTGCCGTTCGTGAACGGGGGTCTCGGCGTCGCCACCGACTTCAAGAGTGGAGCGGATGTCGGGGCCTGGAAATTCGGCACCCCGTTTGCGTTCAACTTCGGTGGAGGGGTAAAGTGGGTCTCATCGGGGAATCTGCAGGTTCGCGCTGACGTCTCCGATCATCTGTACCAGATCAAGTACCCGAGCTCGTATTACTTCGTCGCCAGTGACGGATCGAGCGTGCTGACCCAGCGCCAGAGTGATAGCGACTGGACGAACAACCTCGGGTTCTCGTTCGGCATTTCCTATCTGTTCTTTCGGTAACGGCGCCGCCCTGCCGGGCGCGCCGAGTCGGGCGACCGCGAAGAGGTGACACATGGCGCGTGATTTCGAGAACATGGACGACGTCGACGATCTGGATGACAGCGAGTTGAGGCAGCTCGTTCGGGATCGTCTCGCGGAACATCGCGGTCTGGATCTCGCCGACATCACCGTGACGGTCCACGATCATGCCGTCGCGCTCGATGGACGCGTCGGGACGGACGGCGAGCGGCGCGTGGCCGAGCGAATCATCACCGACCTCGTTGGCGTAAGCGACGTGCAGAACAATCTCGTCGTCGACCAGCTGCGACGCGCCGAGAGCCCGGAAGCGGT
>Ga0207675_100000031_pt1 | contig 109006 bp, 96 predicted proteins | sample KBSSwiS42_FD_184305 | JGI IMG/M metagenome (GOLD analysis project Ga0207675, IMG submission 184305) | Switchgrass rhizosphere microbial communities from Kellogg Biological Station, Michigan, USA - KBS Switchgrass S4-2 (SPAdes) (version 2) | ecosystem: Host-associated > Plants > Roots >...
GGAACAGGGAACCGTACCTCCGAGGAGCCTCTGTTCCCGGTTCCCCGTTCCCGGTTCCCACTCAGGCTCTCTTCCCAATCGTCCAAGGGGGAATCCACGCAGCGCTCCGACGCGAGGCATCCCGCGCGATCCAGTCCATCGACGACTGGCTCGGGTACGGCATTGGCGGACTCTCCGTTGGCGAGTCCAAGCCCGACATGTACGCAATGCTCGACGTGGTGAACGCCGAGCTGCCGACCGACCGGCCGCGTTACCTCATGGGCGTCGGCTTCCCCGAGGACCTTGTGGAGGGCGTTCGCCGAGGCGTCGACATGTTCGACTGTGTCGCGCCAACCCGAATGGGCCGGAACGGCACCGCGTTCACCGCCGACGGCCGGGTCAACGTGCGGCGCGCGGAGCTGAAAGCCGACCGTCGACCACTGGACGAGACGTGTGAGTGCTCCACATGCAAACGCTTCTCACGGGCCTACATCCGCCATCTCTTCGTCGCGGACGAGATCCTTGGGCTGCGCCTTGTCTCGCTGCATAATGTACATTTCCTGGTCGCGCTCATGCGCCGCTCGCGCGCTGCGGTCATCGACGGTACTTTCGACGCCTGGAGCCGTGACTGGCTGGCGCGCTACCACTCCCGACCAACTCCAGTCTCATGACCTCAGCTTTCGCGCTCGCCCTCCTGGCGCAAGCCCCCGTCGGCGGACGCTCGACGCTGCTTCCGTTCGCTTTTCAAATCGTCGCGATCTTCGCGATCTTCTACTTCGTGATGATCCGGCCGCAGCAGAAGCAGCGCAAAGACCATGAGGAGCGCCTGCGCAATCTCAAGCGTGGCGACGAGGTCGTCACCTCAGGCGGGATCATCGGTAAGGTGGTGCATATCGCGGCGCCAACCGGCGAAGGCAAATCGGCGACGATGGATGACCGAATCACGATCAAGTCGGATGAGTCGCGCCTCATCGTGGAGCGTGGTCGCATTGCGAAGGTCCTGACCACCGCCGAGCCGGCCGCGACGCCTGCGCCAGCGAACAAGTGAGCCTCCTCGCTATCCACGTTCTGGGATCACCAATCCTCCGTCAGGAAACGACGCCCGTCGAGCGGATGACCGACGAGCTCCGTCGCCTGACGGACGACATGTTCGACACGATGCATGCGGCGAAGGGCATCGGGCTCGCTGCGCCGCAGATCGGACGGCCCGAGCGCATCGCGGTCGTAGACGTCGACAACAACCCCATCGTCATCGTGAACCCCGAGATCGTGATCACCGAGGGGTCCGCGAAAGCCGAGGAGGGCTGTCTCTCGATTCCCGAGATTTTCGGCGACGTGGAGCGACCTTCGCGCGTCACGATCCGCGCGCTCAACCGCGACGGCGAACGGTTCGAGCTCGAGGCGACCGAGCTGCTCGCGCGCTGTCTGCAACACGAGATCGATCACCTGCACGGCAAGCTCTTCATCGACTATCTCAGCTTTCTGAAGCGACGATCAGCGCTCGCGAAGTGGGAATCGATGCGGAAGGAATTCCCGCAGAACATCCGGAAGCTTCCGCCGGACGAGATCGCGGGGCGGCACGGAGAAGAGGCGCTCTGAGCGCATCATGAGGGTCCTCTTCTGGGGGACGCCTGAGTTCGCGGCGCCGCCGTTGCGTGCGCTGCTGGGAGAAGGGTTCGAGGTCGTCGGCGTCGTGACGCAGCCCGACCGGCCGCAGGGACGCTCGCGATCGTCGCTCGTCCCCTCGCCTATCAAGCAGATCGCGCTCGAGGAGTCGATACCGGTTATCCAGCCGGAGCGGCCGCGTGGCGATGACTTCGTCGCGGCGGTGCTCGCGCTCGCACCCGATGTCTCGGTCGTCGTCGCGTACGGAGAGATCCTCACTCGCGAGGTGATCGATCTTCCGCGTCACGGGACGCTGAACATCCACGCGTCGCTGCTTCCCGAATGGCGCGGCGCCGCGCCGATTCAGGCCGCCATTCGCGCCGGCCAGAGCGAGACCGGCGTGACGATCATGCGAATGGTGGTGCCCCTCGACGCCGGGCCGATTCTGCTGCAGGTCCCGACGCCGATCACGAACGACGAGACATACGGCGAGCTGCACCTTCGGCTGTCGGAGCTCGGCGCGCTCGCGCTCATCGAGGCGCTCTCGCTGCTCGACATTGGGCAGATCACCGAGCGTCCGCAGGACGAATCGCTGGCGACGTTCGCCCCGAAGATCGAGCGCGATGATGCGCGGATCGACTGGAGGCATCCGGCTTCCGCGATCGCCGCTTCCGTTCGTGCGTACGACCCGAAGCCGGGCGCATTCACGACGCTCAACGGCGTGGAGATAAAGCTGTTCGGTGCCCGCGCCGCGACGCTCGATATCGCGGACGGGAAGCCGTTTCCTCCGGGTGGCACGGTGCTCGCCATCGATGATGCCGGGGCACTCGTGGCGTGCGGGGACGGCGTGGTGCGCGTGAGCGACGGTCAGTTTGCCGGCAAGCGACGTCTCAGCCTGGGCGAGCTCGCTCGTGGTCGGTCCATTCGTGTCGGCGACCAGTTCGGAGCCTGACTCCCGCGCGGCGCGCGCGTCGGGGGCGGAGCGCGTTCCGGTCATTCACGCCGTCACGAACGACGAGATCGTTCTTCGTGCCGATTTCCTCGAGCGCGCACGGCACGTCATGCAGGCTGGTGGTGCGCGCGTTGCCGTGCACGTCCGTGCGCCACGACTTGGCGCGCGCGAACTGTATCATTTCGCCTGTTCCATCGTGCAGTTGCAGAGCGAAACCGGCGCGTGGGCCATCGTGAACGACCGAGCCGACGTCGCGCTCGCGTCAGGCGCGCGCGGCGTGCAGTTGACGTCGCGGTCCATGGCGGTCGCCGATGTCGTTGCGTTCGCGCCGGATCTTTGCGTTGGTGCGAGCGTCCACTCCATGCAGGACGCACAGTCATCGAGGGAAGGAGGCGCACGGTGGCTCGTTGCCGGACGCGCCACCGGGGACAGTACCGCAGGTGAAATTGATCGCGGGACGGGATTCATCGAACGCCTCACGGCCGATGCTGCCGTGCCGGTGATCGCGATCGGCGGCGTGCGGCCCGAGAACGTTTCGCGGCTCGTCGCCGCGGGCGCCTATGGCGTCGCGGTGATACGTGGCGTGTGGAATGCGAACGATGCCGGGGCAGCGGTTATAGAGTATCTTTCCGCCCATGGCACCCCGGGAGGTCGGTAGATGACGGAAGACACCGGACATCAGTCGGGACCGGCGACCGCGGCGCGCGGTGGCGTGACCGATGCGCGTGTCGCCGCGGCTGACACGTGTGCCGACCTCCGTGCTGGTGAGCTGCTCGACTCGTCGTTCGAGCGTCGCGTCGAGTCGCTCGACGCGCGCGACCGCCGCTGGACGCAGGAACTGCTGTACGGCATGCTGCGCCGGCGCGCATGGCTCGACTCGGCGCTGTCCGAGCGCGTTCGGGGCGGCCTCGCCCGCCTCGATCCCGATCTGACCGACATCCTCCGCCTGGGCGTGTATCAGCTGCTCTTCATGCGTAGCGTGCCGCCTTACGCGGCGATTGCGCAGTCGGTGGAGCTCGCAAAGCGACGCCATGGCCTCGGGGCGAGCAAGCTGGTGAACGCGGTTCTTCGGCGTGTCGACCGTGAGCGGGAGACGATTCCCTTCCCGCCGGTGCCGCGCGTGAATCCCGGCGCTCCGCGTCCTGATCCAATCGACGCGCTCGCACTGTCCCACTCGCACCCGCGCTGGCTCGTGGCCCGCTGGGTCGCACGATGGGGAGCAGAGGACACCGAGCGGCTGCTCGCGGCCAACAACGCCGAGGCTCCGATCATCGTGCGCCCGTTCGGCGTCGTGCGCGAGCAGTTGGAGGCGATGCTCGAGAGCGCCGGCGTGCACGTCGAGGACGTGCCGCTCGTGCGCGACAGCATTCGCGTCACCGGCAACGTCTCGCTCGCGGAGCTCGGCGCATACCGCCAGGGGCTGTTCTTCGTGCAGGACCCCGGCGCGACGCTGGTCACTCGTTATGCAGCCATTGCCCCCGGCAGCACGGTCGCCGACCTGTGTGCCGCGCCGGGTGGCAAGACGCTCGAGCTGTCGCGCACCGCCGGCGTCGTCATCGCCGCCGATCGCTCGGTCCAGCGCCTAACGCGCATGCTGACCAACTTCCGGCGCGTGGAAGCGCGCGCCATCCACGCACTCGTGGCGGACGCGCGTGAGCCGGCGATCGCGCCGGTCGACGCCGTCCTCATCGACGTTCCGTGCACCGGCACGGGAACGTTCCGGCGCCATCCCGATGCGCGGTGGCGACTCAAGGTGTCCGACCTCGCCGTCATGGGCGCGCTGCAACGCTCGATCATTCGCGCGGCCGCCGCGGTCGTGCGGCCGGGCGGGCTCCTCGTCTACAGCACGTGCTCTCTCGAGCCGGAAGAAAACGACGCTCAGGTCGAGAGCTTCCTGGCTGAGAATCCCGAGTGGGTTCTGGAACCGCCGCCTGATGGCGCCGTGCCGCCGGCCGCCCTGGACGCGGGCCGACTTCGCGTGCTGCCACAGCGCCATTCGATCGACGGCGCGTTCGCTGCCCGGCTTCGGAGGACGCGCGGGTGAATTGGCGCGCGACATCGCGCCGCCTTCTGCCGTATGCACTGGTCGCCGCCGGAGGGTTCCTCCTGGCGTACCTGTTCGTGGCGTTCGTCATCTTCCCGCCACAGATCGTTCCCGATGATGCGAAGGTTCCCCAGGTGGTCGGCTTGCTGTTCGATGAAGCGGTGACGCGCCTCGAGGCCGCGGGCTTCAAGGCGAAGACCGGTGAGGAGCGTTTTGTGGAGCTCGCACCAAAATCGACAGTGCTCGCACAATCGCCGCCGCCGGGCGCCACCGAGCCGCGCGGCACCGAGGTCATCCTCGATGTGAGCGCCGGCCAACGCCAGGTTCAAGTTCCATCCGTCGTCGGGCTCGCGCAGTCCGTCGCCGCGGACGCGATCGACAAAGCCGGGCTCGAGGTCGGCTCGGTCAGCGAGCGAGAGAGTCAGTCCGCCCGCGGTGCCGTGCTCGAGACGACGCCTCCAGCTGGCAGTCCCGTTGCGCCGTCTACGCGCATCGACCTCGTCGTGAGCAGCGGACCGCCGGCGGTGAATGCACCGGATGTCGTGGGCCAGCCGTACGCCGCGGCTCGCGCTATGCTCGAGCAGATCGGGCTCCGCCTCGGAGACGTCATCACGGATTCGCTGTCGACGGCGGCGCCTCAGACGGTCATCTCGCAAACACCAGCGGCGGGGAGCCGCGTTGCACCGGGGTCCAAAGTTTCTCTGTCCATCTCGCCATGAAGCAGCCGCGTGCCCGGATAGCTCCGTCGATTCTCAGCGCCGATTTCGCCCGTCTCGGAGACGAGATCGCGCGCTGCGAAGCTGGCGGCGCGGATGTCATCCACATCGACGTCATGGATGGGTGCTTCGTACCCAACCTCACGTTCGGCGCGAAGGTGATCGAGACGGTGCGACGGTTGACGGCGCTCCCGCTCGACGTGCACCTCATGGTCGTCCAGCCCGAGAAGTATTTCGAGGATTTCGCACTGGCCGGCGCGAACGGGCTCACGATCCACGCGGAGGTCGCCCCGCATCTCCATCGCCAGCTGCATCGGATCAAGGAGCTCGGCTGCTGGGCCGGCGTGGCGGTGAACCCGTCCACGTCACTCGAGATGGTGAGCGAGGTCGCCGGTGATCTGGACCTTCTGCTGGTCATGACGGTAAATCCAGGTTTCGGGGGGCAGTCGTTCATCGGCGCGATGCTCGATAAGATTCGTCGAGCGAGAGCGATGCTCGAGGCGGCGCGGAGTGGCGCGGCGCTCGAGGTGGATGGCGGTGTCGCCCGCGACACGATCGGCGACTGCTGGCGCGCGGGCGCCGACACGTTCGTCGCCGGCAACGCAATTTTTTCCGCGCACGACCCGGTGCAGGAGATCGGCGAGCTGCGCGGCAGATGCGGGGTGAGCGTATGACCGTCAGGCAACAATGGGCGTTCGTCGGCATCGTGGTGCTCATCCTCGGCGGTGGGCTGCTGGCCGCTACCCGTATCCTGGGCGACGAGCTGTTCCCGATCACCGCCGGATCGAAGGCGCCGGACTTCCGCGCCACCACGATCGATGGCGCGCCCATCACGAAGACCATTGCCAACTACAAGGGCGACATCGTCCTCCTGAACGTGTGGGCGACGTGGTGCATCCCGTGCCGAACCGAGATGCCAAGCATCCAGGCGCTGCACGATCGTTATGCGGCCCGCGGCCTCAAGGTGGTGGCGGTGAGCGTCGACAATCCCGGAACCGAGCAGACGATCCGACGGTTCCGCGACCAGTACGGTCTCACGTTCGAGATTCTGCACGATGCGTCCGGCAAGATTCGCCAGGACTATCAAACAACGGGCGTGCCGGAGACGTTCGTCATCGGCCGTGACGGTGTGATCCGCAAGAAGGTGATCGCGGCCGACAATTGGGATTCGCCTGCGAACCGTGCGCTGTTCGGCGAGTTGCTTGGCGTTCCGGAGTCTGCCCGCGGCGTCGGCGACGACGCGCCGGGTACTTCGTCGGTTCCGGTTGGCACTGGTGCGCCCGGAGGGGCGCAGGTCCCCACGCGTCCCTGAGCAATGCCGAGCCCCGACGGAGAGCGCTCGGCGACCACGGCGTCGCTGCCACGGTGGCTCAAGGCCGCGCTCACGGAGCGGCTCGGATACAAGGCGGCGGCGCTGTTCTTCGCCGTGGTGCTCTGGCTGGTGGTAAGCGCGGAGGAGCCGTCCGAGGAAGTGGTTCCGGTAAAGCTCGAGGCGTCGTTCGACACCGCGCGCGTGCTCACCAGCACACGGCCGGAGCTTCGAGCGCTCGTCGCCGGTAGAGCGAGGGACCTGATCAAGTTATACGAGAAACCCCCCGTCGTGCGCCGTGCGGTCACGGACGATGCGCCGGACAGCGTCGCGGTCGACCTGAGGCCGGCGGACGTGTACATCCCGCCCGATGTGGACGCCGTCGTTCGCGACATCCAGCCGCGAACGCTCGTGCTCGTGTTCGACGTGACCTCGACCCGCCGTGTGCCGGTGGCGAATAAGGTTCGGGTCGCGATCGCCGACCGCGGCGGTATGACGGCGACGCGCCTAACGCGTGTCGTGCCCGACAGCGTCACCATCACCGGCCCGCGCCGCGTGGTCAACACCGTCCGGTTCGTCAGCACGGTCGACCAGACGGTGACGGTGCACGACACCGGCGACTTCGTCATCCCCCTCGACGTGAAGCGACTCGCGGCCGGCGTGCGCGTGCAGCCGACGGAAGTGCGACTGGTGGTGCAGATGCCGCCGGTGACGCGCGGATCGCCAGACTCCGCGCCGATGACCGCCCTGCGGTCGAAGTAGGGTGCCGGTAATTCTGGGGTTGGAGACGTCCTGCGACGAGACGTCAGCGTCCGTGCTGTCAGGTACTGGCGATGACGTCACGCTCGACTCCCTGGTCATCCTTTCACAGGATGTGCACCGCGTTTTCGGCGGTGTCGTGCCGGAGCTCGCGTCCCGGGCTCACCTGACGTCGATCGTGCCGGTGGCCGAGCGCGCGATGGCCGACGCGTCGCTATCGTTAGGCGACATCGACTGCGTCGCGGTCACGTCCGGGCCCGGACTCGTCGGTGCGCTCCTGGTCGGAGTCTCGTTCGGGAAGGCGATCGCGCACGGGACGGGCGCTGCGCTGGTTGGTGTCCATCACATGGAAGGCCACCTGTTCGCAACGTCGCTCGAGCATCCAGACGCGGTGCCGCCGTTCACCGCGCTGCTCGTGTCGGGCGGACACACGCTTCTGATCGATGTCGAGCAGTGGGGCTCCTACCGTATGCTTGGCGCCACGCGCGACGACGCCGCGGGCGAAGCGTTCGACAAGGTCGCGAAGCTCCTCGGCCTCCCCTACCCTGGTGGCCGGCACATCGAGCGCCTCGCGGGCGAAGCGAGCGAAGACGAGGCGCGCCGGTTTCGCTTCACGAAGCCGATGCTGCGTGGCGACCAGCAGCTCGGCGACGCCGATTACTTCGACGTGTCCTTCAGCGGCCTCAAGACAGCGGTGCTTCACACGGTGCGTGGCAGCGACAATCTCGAGCGTGACGCACGCGGGATCGCGCGCGGTTTCCAGGACGCGATCATCGGGACGCTCGTGGAAAAGACGGCTCGCGCCGCGGAGGCCTTCGGGCGACGTCGCGTGGTACTCGGCGGCGGCGTGGCGTGCAATCGCGCGCTGGCGACCGCCATTCAGGAACGAGTGGCCGCTGCCGGTGTCGCGGTGTACGCGCCCAAGCCGCGCCTCGCGACGGACAACGCCGCGATGATCGCGCGAGCAGGGCTCTTCCACTTCGAGCGCGGGGTACGAGATTCCCTAGCGCTCAACGCGTATGCTTCAATGCCAATCCCGGGCATGGCGAATCCGTAGTTTCCGATTCCCTGTTCCCGATTCCCTATTCCCGATAAATGCCTGACGCGACGATCGTACATCCTTTCACCGTCGAGCTTGGCCGGCTCTCGCTAACGGGATTCGGCCTTGCCGTGCTGCTGGCGTTCGCGATCTCGCAGATCATCGCGCAGCGTGAGCTGGCTCGGCGGGGGCACGACCCGAGTTCCATACCCGACTTGATCCTTGCCGCCGTGCTGGGGACGTTGATCGGCGGCAAGCTTTATTACACGCTCATCATCACCCACGACATCCGCGATCTGATCAGCCGCGCCGGGTTCGTCTTCTGGGGTGGCTTCATCGGGTCGGTCGCGGCGTGCTACATCACGATCAAGCTCAAGAAGCTGAACTTCATCCGGATCAGCGACGTCGCCGGCATCTGCATCGCCGCCGGCTATTCGATCGGACGCACCGGATGCTGGGCCGTTGGTGACGACTACGGCCGTCCGTGGAGCGGTCCGCTCGCGGTCGCGTTCCCCGAAGGCGCTCCGCCGTCCACCGTCCATAACATGCAGGCGCTGTTCGGCATTCAGCCGCCTCCGGGCACCCCCTCCGATGCGCTCCTGGGCGTCTATCCGACGCAGCTTTTCGAGACGGTCCTCGGGTTCGTGATGTTCCTCATCCTGTGGCGTTACCGGGGCCACAAGCACGCCGAAGGCTGGCTGTTCGGGCTCTACCTGGTGCTTGCCGGCATCGAGCGGTTCCTGATCGAGTTTCTGCGCGCCAAGGACGACCGCTTCTTCGGACCGCTCACCGCGGCGCAGGCGATCGGCCTGGCGCTCGCGGCGTTAGGCATCGTCTGGATGCAGATGCGGAAGGACGTCGGTCCCGGGAAGCCGGGCATCTACGCCAAGACCGCGGCCCCGGCGCAGGCCGCCTGAGAGGGCCAAAGCAACCACGAACGCTGAGTAACAGCACGCTGAGAACGCTGAGAACTGAGGAGGAGGTCGGTGACCTGTATTTCTCAGCGTGTTCAGCGGCGCTCGCGTCTGCGTACTCAGCGTTCGTGGTGCCGTCGGCCGACTAGACCTTGTCGGACTCCGACGCCTGCAGCTCCGGCTCGACTTCCATCCGCGCCAGCCGAGCTTCGAGCTCCTTGATCCGCTCGCCGAGCTGCTCGATCCGCTGATCGTACTCCGCCTTCGCCGGCGTCGGCTCGATCGTCGGCAGGGTGACCGCTCGCGTCGGCCAGAACGTCTTCGCCAGCGCGAACACGAACAGCGCGAGGAGCAGGGTCTGGCCCAACAACGTCTCCACACTCGGGAAGAGTCCGAGCGCCTCCACGTGCGGGAAACCCGGAATGACCGTGAGTGTCATCAGGTTCCCTTCCTGCAGCTCGCGAATCCCCTTCCCCATGAACACGAATGCCATGTAGTACAACAGAACGCTCGTGATGGCGAAGAAGGGCCGCAGCGGAATCCGCACGCCGAAACGGTAGAAGAGCGTAAACACCACGGCCAGCGCACCGAACCCGACCAGCAGGCCTAACGTGATCGCGAGTCCGTTGCCCGTGCCCTCATTGAAGAGCGCCTGATAGAACAGCGCCGTCTCGGCACCTTCGCGATAGACCGCCAGGAAGGCAACGAACGCCAGCGCCGTCCCGCCACCGTGCTCCAGCGCCGCGTTGACCTTGCCGCGAATGAACTGTTGCCACTTCGCGGCTTCCACCTTCGAGATGAGCCAGTAGCTCACCGAGAACAGCACGCACACCGCGACGAGCATCGTCGCGCCCTCGATCACCTCACGGGTCGCAGGCATCGCGCTGAGCACCGTCGCGAGAATGACCGCGGTCGCGGCACTGGCTACGAGCGCACCGGCCACACCGAACCAGATCGACCGCAAGCGCTCGCGGTGCCCGGTCTTGAGGAGGAAAGCCACCACCGCGCCGATCACGAGGATCGCCTCGAAGCCCTCGCGCAGGATGATGAGGAACGACTGCAGAAACGCGCTGAACTTGCCCGTCGTCGGCCGGGTGAGGTCGAGGATCGTCGGCATCCCGGCACTGATCGCATCGCGCGACTGTTCGGCGCGCCGAATATCGCTCGACTTCACCGCACCTTTGAAGTCGGCAAATTGGCGCTCCATGTTCGCCACGAGCCCGGGACTCTTCGCCCTGGCGGGCGTCTCGAGCGGCTCGAACGCGATGTACGAGTCGAAAGCGCGATCACCAGCTTCCGCCGTCCGACCGGCGCGCGCCGCAGCCAATGACTCGTCGAGCAGGCGCATTACCTCGCGCGAAGTCTCGACGCCGTCCCTGCCGCCTCGATTCGCGAGCGTCGGACGCGGCAGCTGCTTGGCTGCCAGCGAGCGAACGTAGGCGACCATCGTCGCGAGATCGCGGTCGGTCAGATCACGCGAGGCCGGCATGGCCGTGCCGGTCATCCCGGCACGGATGGCCTGCGCGATGGCCGAGTCGCTCCGTTCCGCCTGCCATGCGAACGACCCGAGCTCGGGCGGAAGCTTCGAGAGCAACGACGCAGACGGGCCATCGTCGGCCCCCGTCGCGCCATGGCAAGCAACGCATCGCTGCGTGTAAAGTCCTTCGCCTTCCGCGACCTCACCGGGAGTCGCCCGCATTCCATTCACGTAGGCGACGACGTTCCACCGCTCATCGGCGCTCAACCGGTCCGCCCAACCAGCCATCGGTGTCCCGGCCACGCCGACCGATACGATGCGGTACATGAGCGCGGGCGTCACCGTATGCATCGCATCCGACGTCCCGATCGCCGGCGGCGCCGGATTCATGCCGGCCGACGCCGGGCCGTCGCCGCGTCCGAGCGCGCCGTGACAGGTCGCGCAGTTCTTCTCGTAGATGGCGCGCCCTTCCGCGAGGTCTATTGTCCTCGATGGAAGGTCGAGCGCGCCTTCGCTGCCGAGCGCAGCGCTGAAGCGCTGGTGCAGCGGACCGAGATCCTGCGGAGGCCGTTTGGCCACCACCGCCGCGATCAGCGAATCGAGCGCGGCCTGTGCGGCAACGGTCCGCGCGCCGCTGAGTCGAGCGGCAACTTCCTTGGCATCCCGAAGAAACGAGACGGCCTCGTCGTATTCGTCCTGGGAGATGAGCCGGCCGTCGGCATTGATCCCCTTACCGTATTCCTCGACCGCGACGCCGACGATGCTCGCTAACCGCTTTGCCGGCCCCTCCTGGGCCGCGAGCGACGGCGCCGCGCCAAAGCCGATCAACGCCGTCAACGCGGCGAACAGGACTCGCAATCTCATTCCGAACGAAATTATCGGCTATTATGAACGGACGCTAGTCGTTCCGAGACACGGAGTTGGGAGCGCGAGCGGCCTCGAGGACGACCACCGCGCCAGCCGTCGTCCCGCTGTGCGTGAGTGAAACCCAAATGGACGTCACCCCGAGCTCAGCGGCTCGATCCGACGCGCGTCCATGGAGCGCGAGCGTGGGACCGTGGTCACCGCGCACGACTTCGATCTCGCGCCAGCCAATGCCCTTGGCGAGCGCATTGCCGGCCAGTGCCTTGAACGCGGCCTCCTTCGCGGCGAGCCGGGCCGCGAGGTGCTGAGCGGGCAGCGCACGCGCGAGCGCATAATCCACTTCGTCGGCCGTGAACAGCCGGCGAAGGGCGCGCTGGCCTTTGTCGTCGATGAGACGCTGCACCCTGTCGATGTCGACCAGGTCGATACCGACGCCGGCGATCACGCGCGGCCCGTCGCGCGACGCCAGAAGCGTCGTCTCGGTGCGGCGATGGGCGCTTCTGACAACGCCGGCATGATCGCGAACCAGCACCGGTCCGCTTCCTCGAACACACGCTGGGCACTCGACGTCCAGTGCCGCCAGTGTGCGAGGCGGGCCGCGGACGTGCTCGCGCGCACATGCTCGGCCGCCTCGCCTAACGTTTGAAGCGCCGCCTGCAGCCGCTCCGCGTGCTCGAGCAGCTCCGCTTCGAGCGCCCGCCGGTCCGGGCCACTCTCGGGATAGCGCTCGGTGGCCAGCTCACCCAACAGCGTGGTCAGCGCCTGCGACAGGCGCTGCGAGTCGAACGCTGTCAGTCGCGATTCCGGCTCGCCGAAGCCCTCCGCGGCGCGGCGCGCGGCCAACAGTCCGGCAAAGAACCGATCGTGGTCGGCTCCAACCGTGCCCCGTCGAGAACCGAGGCCGCGCATCGTTCGCGTGAATTCCGGCAGCGCAAGCGCGGTGCGGAGAATCTGCATGCCAAGCGGCTCGAGGCCAGGATGGCCGGTGAGCTCCACGACGTCGCGCCCGACGTAGAGCGTGAGCATCGGTGCTTCCCACACGACCCCATCGATGCGGTCGAAACGCGCCTTGAATTCGCGGTCCTGCACCACGATGGACACTACGTCATCGATGAGCCGAACGGCGCCGTCCAAATCGACGGCGGTACCGCGAATGGAGCCTCGCACGCGAACGGCAATACGGTGCGTGTCAGCCATCAGTTGCCTCACCTGACGCGCCGCTGGCGATCTGACGGCGGTTGAGTGCAGCGCGCTCACCGGTGCGCGCCTCGAATCTGGCGACGAACGCCGGAAGCCGGTCGGCCGTGAACGCATCGCGCGGCATGCCTAACGCGCCGATCGCCCGCTCGATGTCGTCGGGCAGCCCCTCGACCTCCACGAGCGCATCCATGCGCGGATACCGTTCGAAGCGGACTGTCGCGCGCTCGAACGCATACTGTACCACGTCGCGGTCGATCTCGCCGATCACCGTGTACCCAAGGTGCTGCAGAATCCCGGCGAGCGCCGAGGGGTCGGTCGTGTTCGCGATGATCTCATCACGAACCTTGTACCCGTCCTCGACGCGAGTTGGTCCCTTCCACTCGAGCGTCGCGCGCTCGCCGGAGTTGCCAGCGTACGTCCGCAAGCGAAGCAACTCGTCGGCAGCGGTGAGGCGGCGGTCCGAGGTGTCATACCGCCGGTCCTCGAGCCGCCCCTGGAAGACGACGTGAGCGCCAGCATCCTCGACTCGACGCCGACAGGCCGCCTCGTCGTGAACGACGCTCTTGAGCTCGACCTCACGCGGCATCGATCGCCCGCATGACCGCGTCGGTGTCGGTAAGGTTGGGAAACACGGCAAAGGGATTGTGTTCCGCGAGCTCGTCGACGGAGTACCGCCCGGTGGCCACCGCGATTGCTCTCGCCCCAATCGCTCGCCCGCAGTCGATGTCCGCCGGCGTATCGCCGATGATCACGATCGCATCGCCCTCAACGTGCAGGCCGAGGTCCTCGCGTGCACGACGCTGAGCGATTGCCGGCAGCTCGCCTCGCACTTCGTGATCCGATCCGAACGCATTGACCGTGAACCGGGCTGGATCGAGCCCCACGGCCCGGAGCTTCGCGCCCGCACCGACCTCGATGTTGCCGGTGAGGAGACCGACCCGGCGATCGGATCGGGCCTCGAGAGCCTCGATGAGCTCGACCACGCCGTTGAAGCGTTCCACCCGCGTCTCCCGCGAGCGAAGCTCCTCGTGCAACGCCTCGACGTATTCGTCCAGCAACGCGTTCATGCGCGCGTCGATCAGCGCGTCGGCGATGCCCTCCATGCGCATCAAATCGCGCACGATCTGCATGTCCGTCTTGCCGTCGTACCGGTAGGTCGCGTTCCCCGATGTCCCGAACGCGTTCGTGAGCGCGCGCTGCATGGCACGACGACCGGCGCCGTCGCTCCACAGAATGGTTCCGTCGATGTCGAAGAGAACGAGCTTCACAAGTGATGCGAACGAAAGCGGTGGTGATCAGGCTCGCGTAACGACAAGCCCTGTCATAATGCTGGCTGCCCCGAGCCCCTGCCACAGGGTGGGCACTTCGCCGAGCACCATCCACGCGACGGCGAGCGCGACGAGTGGTTGGAGGTTGCTGAACATGGAGACCCGTGTTGGCCCCAACCTGGAAACTCCGTAATACCAGATCAAATTCCCGACGACGAGCGCGCCGATGCCACTATATACGATCGCGATCCACACCGGCGCTGACACGGCGGTCCAGTTCGTCGATATGATGCTCGGAAGACCAACCGCCGTTACGAATAATGCACCGCCGGCCTGGCTGTACGCGCCGACGTTGATTCCGGACATGCGTTCGGTGTAGCGCTTGATCAGCGTCGCAAACAACGCCCAGAAGAGTGAGCCCGCGACGAGGAGTAGGCTGCCGAGCAGTGAGTCGCCGGTCGTCGAGTGCGCGACAGAGCCAAACACGACGAGCGAGATTCCCACCAGCTGCAGCGCGATTCCGGTCCACCCACGGGGGCCGACGTGCTCGATGCGAAAAAGCCGGCCGACGATCGCGATGAACGCGGGTGACGCCGCCAACATGAGCGCCACCGTGCCCGCTCGGCTCCGTGCGAGGCCTTCGATGAAGCACACCTGATACAGCCCGTGGCCAAGCACACCGATCGCGAGGAGTGCACCGAGATCCTGTCGCGTCGGTCGCTCGTGGGACCGGAGCCATGCGATGACCAGGAGTGCCACGACCGCCATGACGATTCGCACCGCGTTGTATGCGAGCGGCGGGACGGTGCGCGTGCCGAACTTGGCGACGGTGTAGTTCACCGCCCAGATGACGGCCATGAGCACGAGCAGTGCTTCGGTTACAAAATCGCCCGGACGCGTATGGCTGCGTCCGGGCGTCCCAACGCGGTTGGTGGTCGCCGTCATGGGGAACAAAGGTAAGCGAACCTCCCATGTGCCGCCTCTCGCTTTTGATTCCCGATTCCCGATTCCCGATTCCCGACTAGTTTGTCCGGATGCACGTCTCCTTCGCGCTCTTCGCCGATGCGGCAAACCTGTCGCAGGAAGGCAAGCTGAACATCCTTGGCGTCTTCGACGCCGTGCAGGTCGCCACCATGCCGACCGTGCATCCTCGCGCCACACTGGTGCTGCGGCTCAAGGGCTCGGGGTCGGATGTCGGCCGACATACCGTCTCGCTGCGCTGGCTCAACCCGTCGGGCAACGAGCTCTGGTCATCGCTTGGGGAGCTGGATGTCGGCACCGCCGCGCCACCACAACAGATGCCGACGGAGATGGATCTCCCGTTGATCGCGGCGATCGACCTGCCGCTCGATGAGGTCGGGGGCTACACGATGCAGATCGCGCTCGACGACAAGGTCCACGCGAGTGTGAAGCTGCAGGTTCGCATGGGCGCGCCAGTGATGCCCGCGAGCGGGATGGTGAGCTGAGCCTCCCGGCTAACGACTCGAGACTCGAGACTAAAGACTCACGCGTCGCGCCGCGACGAATCGGGCCATCAGCGCCACGACGTAGACGTCGTCTGTCGCATCGAGTCGCTCGACAGCGTATCCGCCTCGTCCGAGCGCGAGGTGAACCATCCGCGACTCGCCCAGCGCGATGCCCACGTGCGTGATGCGCTTGTCGGCGCGGTCACTGAAGAACAGCAGGTCGGCGGGTAGCCAGCTCGCGGCTTTGGTGCCGGCGTCATCGCCCACTTCGGCCTGTTGCCACGCGTCGCGCGGCAGTGAGACGCCATGCAGCCAGAACGTGGTTTGCGTGAGGCCCGAGCAGTCTGCGCCCCAGGGAGTTACCCCTCCCCACTGATATGGAGTGCCCGCGAATCGTTCGACGGCGGTGCGGGCGACGGCGCCGGCAGTTCGGGGAAACGTCGTGAGGCGCTCCTGAGCCTCGATCGCGCTCCCGGTTACGAGACTCTCAGTGGGCGCGAGCCACGCCGCGAGCGGCAGCGCTCGCGATGACCCGGTCACCGCGTCGCGGGCGACGCAGCCTAACGACAGCGTCCGCCGCGTCGCCTGTGACGGCCGCTCGTCGCCGTCGCCCAGGACGTACCCGCGGTGCATCCATCCGTCGTAGCCGTCCTCGCCGCGCACGCGCAGCCAGTCCCCGGCAATCTCGAGCACCTCGACGGTGTGCCCCGCGAGGCGCTGCGAGGTCTGCGGGCTCGATACACGCGACTCGATGTGCATGGGCGCAATCGACGCACGCACCACGACTTTCGCGGTCATCTCGATCCGGTGTCGTCGGCCAGCCCCGGAATGCCATCGCGGCCAACCGCGAGGCGAACGCCACGCTCGACCGCGGTCTCGAGCGCGGTCACCGCAAGTCCCTCCACTTGCAGCGTCGGCGCCGATGGGCCCTCGACGGGGCATACCGCAAAGATCACGTCGCCGTCGAAGCTCGTGCCCGTCGGCGTTATGCGGCGGAACAGTGCCGCAGCGCTCGCCTGGGCGAGCTGGGACAGCTCGATGCGAGTGAGGCACGCGCTCGTCGCGACGACGGCGATCGTGGTATTCTGGAGCGCGGCGTCGCTGAACTTGCGACGAACCGTACCCTGCGCGATGAGCATGGCTCCGTCGAGGAACCGGCCATCGGGGCCGCGAGCGCCGGCAATGATCCCGCCGCGTCCATCGCGAACGTCGCCGAGGGCGTTCACGACGGCCACCGCCGCGGCGGTGACGTCGCCAGTCTGCGCGACCGCGATTCCCACGCCGCCTTTCATCGCCCCCGCGATCCCGGCGGCCTTCCCCACCGTCGCGCCGGTCCCGGCCCCCACGCTGCCCTCGGCGATGCTGCTCGACGTCGCGGTCTCGCACGCGTCGTACGCCATGGCAGGTGTCGGCCGCGCGGAAAAGCTGCCTAACGGTACGAGATCGAAGATCACCGCTGCCGGGATGATGGGGACCACACCGCCATTCACCGGGTGACCACGCTGACGCTCTTCCATCCATCGCATGGCGCCGGCGGCCGCGTCGAGCCCATAGGCAGACCCACCCGTGAGCATCACGGCGTCAGTGCGATCCACCAGATGGAACGGCGAGGCCACGTGCAGCTCGCGCGTCCCCGTCGCACGGCCGATCACCGCCGCAGAGCAGCGGAACGCGCGGTCCACACCGCGCACGATCGTTAGGCCCGTCGCGCCCACCTGGTCGGTCGCATGGCCGACGGCGAGCCCGAGTGCCGAAAGGTCGGCGCTCACGCGCCGGCTGCGGGCGCCTTGGCTGGGGTCCCGGCCGCGCGCCGCGAGCAAGCGGCGCACAGCACGACGCCGCGCATGTTGCACATGTTACACACGAAGCGACCGCAGTCGCCGCAGGGGTAGCCTTCCGACGCCCGTTCTTCCTTGCCACAGGCCCGGCAGGTCATCGCGTCTCGTTCGTGCAAGTCGGCCATATCCTTCTCCAAGGAGGTATTGCCCGGCGCCCGCCTCAGCGCGCGCGCGGGTTGAGCCGGTATTCCTTTATCTTCTTGATCAGCGTGGCCCGCGAGATACCGAGCTCGCTCGCGGTGTGCGTCCGGTTTCCGTTGTGCGCGTCGAGCGCCCGCTCGATGTGCGTCCGCTCGATCTCCTCCAGCGTCCTCGGCACGTAACGCTCCGTGTTAGGCACCGACGAGTCGCGCACCTCCGACGGCAGGTGGCGCGCCTCGATCCGGTCCGAACCGCGACCCACGATCATGGCGCGCTCGAGCACGTTGCGCAGCTCGCGAATGTTCCCCGGCCACGCGTGGCGCACGAGCCGCTCCAGCGCGTCGTCACCGATCGAGCATGGCGCCGACGGCAGATGCGGACGCACGTCCTCGACAATGCGCCGCATGAGCTCCACGAGGTCATCGCGCGACCTCGCACGCAGCGGAGGAAGGTACAAAGGCATGACGCTCACGCGGTAGTACAGGTCCTCGCGGAACCGCCCTTCGTTCACCTCGGTCACGAGATCCCTGTTTGTCGCCGCGATGATGCGGACATTCGCGGTGATCTCCCGCGTGTCACCCACGCGCCGAAACGTGCGGGTGTCGAGCAGGCGGAGCAATCGCCCTTGCAGATACGCATCGAGCTCGCCGATCTCGTCCAGAAACACCGTTCCGCCGTCCGCGACCTCGAGGAGTCCGACGCGCGGCGCGGCACCGTTCCCGTTCGATCCGACATCCTGGCCGAACAGCGCAACCTCGAGTGCCTCGCCCGCAGTGACGGCGCAGTTCACCTCGACGAACGGACCCGCCTTCCGGGGACTGTGTGCATGAATCAGCTCCGCGACACGCCCTTTGCCCGAGCCGGCCTCGCCGAGCAGCAGCACCGTCGTCCCGTCACTCGCCGCGAGCACCTCCAACTGCGCCGCGAAATCCCGCATCACGGTTGACGTTCCGAGCGCAACCCTCTCCGCCCCGCAGCTGCGACGCGCGCTGAGATATCCGTTCAGCTGGCGAAGTCGGACCTTCTCGAACGCCCGCTCGGCAGCCACCGCGAGGTGATCGAGCTGTACTGGCTTCATCAGGAAGCTCTCGGCCCCGTTCTGCAGCGCCCGGGTGGCGAGCGGCGTGTCGCCCTCATCGCCGATCATGATCACCATGGGCGACTCCGCACGTATGCGTGCATACACATCGAGCCCGGTCATATCGGACAGCCGCATGTCCAGCAGCACGAGATCGGGTCGCGAAGCATGGAACGCCGCAATCGCGTCCTCACCCGTGTACGCGCGAGTCACGGTGTGGCCACCGTGCCGCTCGAAGACCTCCGCGAACGCGTCGGTCAGCTGCCGCTCGTCATCGACGATGAGCAGCGACGCCATCAACGCGCTCCCTGGGCGAATACAGCTCGCGTAAGCTCGTCGAACGTGAATGGCTTGGTCACGCGTACGCGGCCAGTCGCCTCGATGAACCGCTGGGTCGCATCGCTCTGGACGTCGCCGGTGAGAAAGATGACGCGAGCCGCATGGGATGGATCGCGCTCGACGAGTTCCCGATAGATCGCATCACCGCCCGTATCCGGCATGCGAAGGTCCAGCAGCACGGCGTCGTAGCGCCGACTTTCCAGTAGCGCGTGCGCGTCCGCGCCGGTGGCCGCGGCATCGACCGTATGGCCAAGGCCGGCGAAATACCTAACGACGGCGGAGCGGATCGCCGGCTCGTCGTCGACGACGAGAATGCTGAGGGCCCGTGTGCCAGACGCCATCACCTCGGGTTCCGCGACGGCAGTGGCCGGTTCGCCGCCAGGTGGGACTGTTACCGGTAGCTCGACGATGAAGGATGCGCCGCCTCCCGCGGACTCCACTCGGATGGATCCGCCGTGTTCCCGAACGATGCCGTCGGAGACGGAAAGGCCGAGCCCTGTGCCCTTGCCAATGCCCTTCGTCGTGTAGAACGGGTTGAAGACCCGATCGATCTCCGCGGCGGGAATGCCCGGTCCCGAATCGCTCACCGTCACCATGATCCGAGCGCCGCGCGTCTCGCTCGTGACCACGATTCTCTTCTCGCCGCGCCAGCCCGACAGCGCCTGCTCGGCGTTACCGACGAGATTGAGGATGACCTGCTGCAGCTGGAACGGGTCGGCCCAGATCGCGGGCAAGGACGATTCGAGACGCACGTCCAGCTCCACGCCATGAACGGCGAGCGCATAACGACGCATTTCGAGCACGCTCGAGATGACCTCGTTCACCGGCGTCGTCGTTCGCTGCGGCGGGTGTTGGCGCGCGAACGTCAGGAGGTTGGAGACGATCTTCGCGGCGCGTTTGGCCTCGGCGTGGATCGTACGCAGTGATTCGTCTCGCTCCGCATCGTCGTCCGGATTCGCCAGCACGAGCTGCGAGAAGGCCATCACGCTCGCGAGCGGGTTGTTCAGCTCGTGGGCGACACCACTCACCAGCTGGCCGATCGCCGCCAGCTTTTCCTGCTGTACGAGCTGCTCGATGAGCAGCTTTTCCTCGCTCATGTCGCGAACGATCCCCAGCAGCCCGGACACGTTCCCGCTTTCCACCACCGGAGCCGTCAGCATCGCACCGGGTCGCGAGACGCCGTTGGCGTCGAGATAGCGGAGCTCCTGGCGCTGACGACGCCCCTTGAGCGTCTCGCCGAGCACATGCTGCATGGCGTCGCGGTCGCGGGCGTCGATCACCGAGGAGAAATGCTCGCCGAGCAGGTTGTCTCGGGCGCGTCCCGTGGCGATCTCCAGCGCGCGGTTCACCGACGTGAACCGCCCCTCCGCGTCGACTGTGAAGATCGCGTCCGATGCCGATTCCACGAGCTCCGTGTATCGCGCCTCCGACTGTGCGAGCGCTTCCTGGCGCACCCGGTCTTCCTCAGCCTGCGCGCGAATCGCGGTCACATCGTCGAATGTGACCACCGCGCCGCCGTTAGGGTGGGGAGATGCCATGACGTCGAAGAGCAGCCCGCGCCGTTCCGACCGCATGGTGGCGCGTCCGAGCACGCAGTCGTGCAGCGCCTTCGACAACGGGCACCCGTCGCCAATTGCGCGCGTGTCGCCTAACACAGCCTCGTAGAGCTGCCGTCCCACGAGCTCCCGGTGCGTCTCGAAGTACCCGAGCTGCAACGCCCGGGCGTTGTAGCGAACGATCCGACCGTCGTCGTCGATGACGGCCATGCCGGTGGGAATCGCGTTGAAGGCGACGGTCCACTCGCGGCTGGATTCCGCCAGCTCCTCGTACAGACGCGCGTTCACGATCGCCACGGCGACGTGATCCGCGAGGCGCAGAAGCACCTTGGCGTCGTCCTGATCGAAATCCGCGGCCCGGTTGAACACGCAAAGCGTGCCGATCACGCCACGCGCGGTCGACAGTGGCACGACAACCGTCTTGCGAATGCGAACGAGTCGCTGCGCCTGAAGACTCACGTCGGGATCGTTCGGCACGTCATTCGTGATCACCGGCGCGTGGGTCACCACGGCCCGCCCGCTGATGCTCGACTTCACGGGCAGCATGAGGCCCGCGAGGAGATCGCCGCTGCCTCCCGCCGCGACGACGTGCAGGTAGTCTTCCCGACGAAGCGCGACGCACGCGCCTTCGGCGCCGAGCAACGACATCGCATGACGCATGATGAGACGCATTACCTCGCCCATGCGCAGCGATTCGCTCACGGCCCTCGCTACATCGGCCAGCGCTTCCGTCTGACGTCGCTCGCGCTGACTCTCCGCGTAGAGGCGCGCGTTGCTCAACGCGCTCGCCGCTTGCGCACCCATCGTGAGCAGGAGATCGGCATCGTCGTCGCCGAACGCATCGCGGCGAACGCTCGCCACCGCAAGCACCGCCACGAGATGCCGCCCGACGCGCAACGGAACGGCGAGCAGAGAGCCCACCGGTGTCCCCGCCGCGACGACGAGTGCATCGGCGCCGATGAGCTGCGACGCGTCCGGATGCGGCTCCGCGACGAGCACCGGCTGACCCGTGCGCGCGACGCGTGCAATGACTCCATCGCCGAGCGGTGCCTCGGGCAACGGCAACTCGACGCCACCGATCATCCTCACGAGTGGCGCCACGGCCGCTCGCTCGAGATCCGGATGCACCACGACGACGCTGTCGCAAACGATCAGCTGCGATACACCGCGCGCGACCTCGAGCGCGATCTCTCGCTCGTCGAGCGAACGCGCCATCGCGTTGCCCACGACCTGAAGCCGCTGCAGCCGCTCCGCCTGACGAGCGGTGAGCTCCGACAGGCGCACCCGCTCGATGTGGTGGACCACCTGCTGAGCGAACAGCTCGATCGTGCGCAATCGCGCCAGCGCGGCCTGCCCTTCATCGGCCGGATCGCCGAGGACGAGTGTGGCCACGAGGTGGCCGGCCGGCGTTGTGAGCGGCAGCACATGTGTCCCGCCGACTCCCCACTCGGCTCCGCCGTGGCGAAGGTCGCTCAGGGCGAGCACCTCGTGCGACTCCATACCCACCGCGATGCATCGCGGACCCTCGTGGTCGCCTTCGCGAATCGCGATCCCAACGCGGCCGTAGCCGATCGAGTGGATGGCGTGCACGAAGATGCGAAGCCGCTCATCGAGCGACGTCGCGCGCTCGACGTCGATCAGCGACGCATGCAGCGCGAGATAGTGATCTCGATCACGAAGGAGCGCGCGAATCCTGCCGCCGAGCGAAGGCGGCAGGGCTTCGAGCAGCGCAAGCTCATCGGGCGACCACCGCTCATCAGCGGTGATCGGTGCGGATTCGATGGACACGCCGCCCTACTGTCCGTTGGCGCTGTGTGCGCGCGGTGCCGCAGCCATCATTGCCGGCGCGGTACGAGAACGTGCGCGGCCAATGGTTCCACCACGATATCCAATGGCGTCATCCCCACGAGATCTCCATCTGCCTGCACCGGCCTTGGCGGATCCGTCTCGATTCGGAGGCTCCGGCCGGCTGTGTAGAGCATGCAGGGGTCCGTGCGGAAATCCTTGCGCAGCAAGCGCCAGGTCACCCGCAGCGAGTCCCTGAGGCCCTTCGGAGAGAAGACGCACAAGTCCAGCAATCCGTCATCTTGTCGGATGCCTGGGCCCAAAGTGATCAAATCGCGAAACACCGCACCGAAATTGGCCACCATCACCATCGTGGCGACCCGCTCGTGCCGGGCCCCGTCGACCGTGGCAATGACCGTGAAACGCTCGTGTTTCAGGGCCGCTCGTGCCCCGGTCCAGAAGTACGCGAGCACGCCCAATCGACCCTTCAGGATTGGCGAGGTGGTCTCGACCATCTTCGCATCCACTCCCACGCCGGCGGCAAATGCGAACCGATGCCCACCGATCGATCCGAGATCGATCCTCGCTTCGTCACCATCGAGCAGCACATCGACCGCCTTACCAACGCGGAGAGGAATGCCGAGGACCCGCGCAATGAGATTGCCGGTCCCGCCTGGCAGCACGCCGATTGGTACGTCACTGTGGGCGAGGGTCCCTATGACCTCCATCACAGTTCCGTCGCCACCGAGGGTGAAGACAGCGTCGTAGTCACGCCCGCGCTCGTCGGCCACTTCGGCAGCGTGACCGGGCCGCTCGGTGAGCACGATGTCACACGTGACTCCCCGATGTGCGAACGCCGACTGGGCCTGTGCCTGACGGCGCATGCCTCGTCGAGATCCGGGATTGATGATGAGCAGGACGCGCTTTCTCAGAACCGCCACGTCCGGAAAATATCGAACCCCAATTGGGGCGGAGTCGGCGCCCAGCCCCGTGTCGAACCGACGCCGGTGCATAGGAGCGCGCTGGTAGACGGCTCGTAACCGGCCGACACGCCGAAGTTCTCGTTCAGCCGATAGTCGACCTTTACGCCGAGCGAATTCGCGAGGTTGCCGGAGGTGCTCGTGCCGCTACCACCGAGCAGTGATCCGAGTTGGCAGAGCCCAGCGGTCGCACTCACGAACGCTCGATCTCCGAGCTGCCGTCCGACGCCGAGCCGTGCGCCGCTGAACAACTGGGCTGCTGTACTCTGGGTTGAAGGACCTGCCTGACGACCGACTTCGATATCGACCTCGTCGAAGAGGCCGAAACCGCGAAGCTGATCGCCGAGGTAGCCGCCGAACCCGCGCAGCAAGCTGGCCGCCGCCGTCTGACTGTTGACGGCGAAGCTTGGCCCGCCGGTGAGCAGATAGCTGATCAAATCCGTCTGCGAGATGTTGAGCAGACTGTCGGCACTCGACAGCGAAAGCTGCGGCCGTACGAGCGTGCCGCCGATATGGACGCGGATACGAAGATCCTGCTCGCTCGAGCTCGCGGTCGCCGTCAGCCGGTGCACGGTGTTCGTCGCATTGATGTTGAGAACGGCGTTGAAATCGGGATCGCCGAGAAACTGTACGGTTCCCGTTTCGACCACGAACTTCGGTTGCGCGAGCCCCAGATTGAGTCGATACGTGCCGCGGTTCGTCGTCAGGGTTCCCTCGAGGGCAAGCTGGTCGAACGCGGGCTCCCCCAATGCCCCTTGGGGGTTACGCACCGCCACCGACCCGCCCAGGTTGATGTTTGCTTCGGCCGATCGCAGCCACACGTCGCTGCCCATCCGAATCTGTACGTCCTCCACCGACAGATTTCGCACAAGTGCTGGCGGAGCCTTCGGCAACAGCGTGCGGTTCGCGGTGAGGGTCGTGTCGATGATGTTGTAGAGGTCTGGGCTGTCGAGGCTGATGACCTGCTTGTCGATGAGATCCGGGATGAAGATCGTTCCGCGATCGACCACGACGAGGCCCGTAAGTGTCGACCGATCGTAGGATCCAGCCAATCGGAGGTTCGACACGGAGATATCGAGGTGAGCGACGCGTGGCTTGTCGATGATATGGAAGTTGCGCGCGTTGACGGCGAGGTCGAACCGGGGGTTGTCGCGATCAGCGAGACTCGCGAACCCGCTGAGTGAGAGGTTGCCGACGCGCTCTTCCCGCGTGACCACGTTGAATCGCTGAATGGACAGACTGTCGCCCAGGAACTCGAGCGTTGCGTTGAGATCGGACAGCCTGACCCCACCAAGGGGCGCCAGTCCGAGCGCGCCGTTGGAGATCGTTATGTTGCCCGACAGCTGTGGCCGCGGCCACACGCCGCCGATATCCAGGTTGGCGGCGAACGCGCCCGACGCGTTCACGACGGCCGGAGACACCGTCTCGAGAATCGCCAGATCAACGCTTTCCGATCGAATCTTGCCGCGCAGCGAATCAGAAAGCATGCGCGTCGGCGTCGACACCAGCTGCAGATCGACGGGGATGGATGCGGTCGCCGACATCACGGACTTTCCCTCGCGGAAAAGTTCCGCGCGCGACTCCATGCGCTTCGTCGCATACGCTCCACCGAAGGTGGCACGGTCGAGGTGAACCTCGCCGAACCGCGGTTGGTCGAGCTGTCCATCGATCGTTATGCGCGGGTCGCGCCGCAAGCCGCTCACGTCGACGGACACAGTTGCGAGTCCGCCAAACGGCACGTTTGCCTGAATCAGCTCCCCGATATCTCCGAGCTCCACGCTATCGGCACGGAGTGAAAGTGACACGGGTTCCGTTGCGGGAACCGACCCGGCAACGGTCAAGAGCCCCGAGTGAACGTCCCTGAGCCGAATAGTGTCGAGGACGAACCCATCGGAGCGGGACACGATTGTCGTCGGCCGCTCGAGCGTGAGTCGATGATCGCGGACGGAGAGCACGACGCTATCGAGCCGCACGGTCGTCGTGTCACCGAACATCGACCCGTCCCCGTGCACGAGCAGCGACGGTCCGTTGACGCTGGTAGCTTCGACCCTGAATTGCCCGTTGTGGATGTCGCTCGCACGAAATGCCAGCGTGCCGTTCGTAATGCCCATGTTCGCAACGACCGCGGTGTCAATGCGAGCGCTGAGGCCTCCACTGATCGCGCCCCTCACCTTGTTGTACTCGAAGCCACCGACCACGGCTTTCACCTGATCGCCACGAATCCAGATATCGCGCGCGGCCAGGCTGTCGCCGCGAACGACTAGCGAATCGAGGTTGCCGTGTACTGACCCGCCGATGTTCACGGTCCCGTCGATCGAATCGCTCGGTGCGGCAACGCCGCCGTCCACTACCGGCTCCGCGGCCGCCCCGAGGTAGCGACGAAGCCCTCCCAGGGAATCGATCTTGACCGTGTAACGGAGCGAGTCCGTCACCGCGCTCGTCAGGCCGAAGGCACCGTGAGCGCTCACGATGCCGCCCACGGTTTCGGCGTGGAGCGTGTCGATACGCATGCGGCCGTTGTTGAAACCGAACCGCGCCGTCGCCTGATACACGCGCATGCTGTCGACGAGCGACCGGTCGAGCGTGGCAGAGACGACGCCGGCGAGGCTCGTTAGGGTGGAATCGCGAGACGACGAGTCGGCCGACACGTCGAGCTCGACTCGGCCGTTCAGCGACGTGATCGGAATGGTGTCGTTCGCGAGGAGCGTTCGCGCGTCGAGGTTCGTGAACGTCAGCGTCCCCTTGGCTGCGTAGGTCTTGGGGAAGGCGTCCACCTGACCGTCGTAGCTGAACGTTCCACCAGGCCCGGTCAACTCCGTTGTGACCTCGAGATCGTCGATGGTGCCCTGGATCCGCAACGGGCCCTTGTAGGATCCACGGAGTGGCAGCGACGGGTAGGACAGCGAGAGGGTGGTGAACGAGATCGGCTGCGTGTTCAGCGCGAGATCGTAGCTCACGAACTTCTCGCCGATTGTGACTCGCCCACTTCCAGTTGCGCGCGTGGGGTCGCCGGGGCCATCGCGATGCGTGAGGTCGGCGTTCCGGAATCGGACGTCGAACCACAGCGAGTCGAGCGTCGCCGTGCCGGCAACGATCCCGGTCACGCGCGGGAAGTTCTTGTTGAGATAGACGAGCGTTCGCAGGTCGAGCTGCGACACGTTCACGTCGAAGCCGCGAAATCTCGTGAATGCCGGGAACAAAATGTCGAGATCGCCGTGCGCAGTCCCGCGCGTCACGGCGCCAGGCACGTTCGCGTCCGCGAACGTCACGCGCGCATCGTCGACGTGGAAGCGATTGATCGGCCCACCCCGCGCGCGGACGGTGCCGGTCAGGTCGCCCTGCCAGTCGTATGGAAACGGCTTGCCGTTCAGTGCGCGGATGAGATCGAAGTTCATCGGCGCGGCTTCCATCGCGAGGTCCTTCACGATGAGGACCGGGCCGCCGACGCCGAACGTCATGTTTCCCTTGAGGCGGGATCGCGTCGTCCGCACGTCCATGTCCGACAGTGCGTAGTCGATGATCGAGAGATCCTTTTGGTTCCGGATGTTGAGCACCATCGACCCGCCGCCCGTCGCCGGCAGCGTCGGATACACCCAGCCGACGTCGGCGAGCGAAATGGAGTCGCCCACGATGCGAAGGTCGTAGCGCGTTGGCAGATCGCTTCCCCACCAGACCTTTCCCCCGCCCTTGCCCGTCGACCCCGGCAGGTCGAAGTGCTCCACCTCCGCCCATAACGAATCCCCCGTCTGCCGCACGCCGCCGCGGACGTTCCGGAACTTGAACGGTGGGTCCATCTCATCGGCGTTGAGCTTCGCGATCTGGAACAGACGGCCCACGCTGTCCGGATCGGCAAGCCGCGTGTACCCGGACACGACCTGGATGTTGTTCCAGCGCCATGTCTTCGCGAACCCGCTGCCGACGCGACGGATTTCCTTGTCCGGTCGCGTTAGGTTCCGCGCGATCGCGCTGTCGCGCCTCGCGCCGTGGAGCGAGTCATCCGGATGCCACGGCATCGACAGAATGAACGTCGCGCCGTGGAGGAGCACGGAATCCGCGACGATGTAGTCGCCCCAACCGCGCTCCGCGCCCGACACGCGCTTCTTGTTCTGCCCAGGCGGGAAGACCCGCTTGTAGTTCCACGTCCCCGTCGAGTCCTTCCGCAGATGCACGACCAGCCCGTCGATGTCGAGGAGGCTGAGCAGCGTACGCTTGTCGACGAGATCGCGTGGGTCCCACCGCACGGTGATGCGGCGCAGCGCAACGAACAGCGAGTCGTCCGGCCCACGAATCTCGGCCGAGTCGATCGTCGCGCCCCCAAACGAGAGTCCGCTGATCCGCCCGACGTACAGCTTCCCCTTGACCTTCGGCGCGACGAGCTCCGTGACGTAGTCGCGAGCAAAATCCCGCCCGAACTGCGTCTTGAGCACGCCGCCCACGACGATCGCGATGAGCAGCCCGAGCCCGAGCAGCGTCATGGCGCTGGAGAGGACGACGAGTCGGCGGCGCGTCACGTGCGTACGTCCGTCAGAACGCCTGGCCGATCGAGGCCTGGAAGCTCAGTCGTTTCCAGAAGCTCGATGCCTTGGGAGGCTGATACGACGTTAGGCACTCCTTCGTCGGTGCCTGCTGTGCCGGTTTCTCGTCTTCTCCGTAGGCACCCTTGTGCCACCCGGTCACCGGCAATCCGTTCCCGGGACTGATGCAATACAGCGGGGCCTCGCCCGCCTGCGCGGGAGCATCCCAATACGCCGCACCCGACTGACGCTGATACGGGTTGAACCCAACGTCGAGGCGGATCGGGCCTACCGGCGACGCGACGCGAATGCCTACCCCGGGAGTGATGCGCAGGCTGTTGAACGACTCCTCGATGCCGGCGCCGCCGCGGGTCCACACCTGACCCGCATCCGCAAAAAACGCGAACTGCAGCTTGTCGGAGATGTATGGGCTGGGCATGCGGAGCTCGAGGTTCGCCACCAATACACTGTTACCACCAACCGGGAGTGTACGAAATCTTTTCGCCGGGTCCGACGAGAAATACACGGTGTCGGGCGCGTCCACGGTCGGGTAGACGCACGCCCCGGTCGGCGCACTACAGACCTTTACCGTGTCTGGTAAATACACTACCGGACCCAGCTCGTTCTGCTTGTACCCTCGCACGGTGTTCGCCCCTCCGGCATACAGCCGCTCCTGCTGCGGTATGAATACCGTCGTGTCGGTGCCCAGCGTCACCTCTCGTCCGAAAACGAGGCCCCCGCGCAGGCGGGCCACGAGCACCGAATTTCTGGGCAGCGCCCAATACCAGCTGGCATCCCCCAGGATCTTGTTGAACTGCAGATCTGGGTCTGACCCGATGAGCTGATTCGCAGTCCTCAGCTCGAGGGACATTGTAGAGCCGCCCGTCGGGTAGAATGCGTTGTTTCGCCTGTCGCGCCCGAGTGCAACGCTGACCGTCGCCAGCCGCTGCGAACGCTTCAGGAAGTTCTGCTCGTTCACATCGCAGATGCCGATGACGCCACAGAAGATCGCGGGCTCCGCATTCGTGCGTCCGTACTCGAGCTGGTACGCGTACGTCGCGCCGACCCGGCGAGGCAGCTGCTGATTGAGCGACAGGATGGCACCTACGGGTGTGTACCGCTGGTACACCTTGTACTCCGACCGCAGCTCGCTGTAGAGCGTGAGGCTCGGGAGCATGCGCAAGCCGAACAGCGACGTTTGGTGGAGCGTTGCGCCGACGTAGTAGTTGAGCGTGTCACTGTAGACATCCTCTTTTGCTCGCGGGCAGATGTCGCCGAGTGCGCCAGTCGCTTCCGTCGGATACCCGACGCCGATCTTCGACGCCCGCGCGCTGACGTCCAGCCGTCGCAGTCCGCCGAGAAACCCGGCGTCCGAGTAATCGACCTGCGTGCGGAAGCAATCGAGTGTCGCCCAGCCGAACGACGGCCGCAACGATCGCATGAACGTCTCGGCAAGAGTCACGTTCACGTCGATCGTCGAATCCCCCGAGGGAGCGAGACTCGCCGTGTCGGGGCGCACCTCCACGTGGCGGTACGCGTCCGAGAGATACAATGCCCGCTTCGCATCTTCGAGCTCACGCTCGCGATAGAGGTCACCCGGCTCGAAGCCGAGCGTCTTGCGGACCTGCGACTTCGAGATTTGCTCGTTCGCTCCTTCGCGCGGGGTTACCGTGATGTTCACGGCACCGATGCGCGCACGCGGCCCCGTAGCCACATCGAGCTTCACCGAGGCCACGCGGGCCGCGGAGTCGGACTCGTAGCTGCGAAAGAGGTCAGCTGCTGGATAACCGGTGTTCCTGAGACGCCGCAGGATGGTGTCGCGCGCCGCCTCCATCGCAATCTTGTCGAACCGCTCGCCCACCTTGATCGGAAGATCTCGGATGATGCGGTCGCTCCGCGGCACCGAGTCGAGGCCTGTGATCGTGAGATCCCTGATGATGATAGGGTCGCCCTCCTGAACGCCGAAGACGACACGCACCGCACTCTTTCGGACGGTGTCGACGCGTGCGCCGACTTTCGTCCCGGTGAATCCATGCTGGTTGTAGAAATACAGGAGGCGAATCGGGTCTCGCTTGACCTCGAGCGTGTCGAGGCAGCGGCGCGTCCCGATCCGGATTACGCGGCGAAACCACGACGATGGCGTGGTCACGAGACCGATGGCGAGTTGCGCGTTCGAGAAAGCGCGGTTGCCAACGAACTCCACGCCCACGACCTCCATATCGCCTCGGTCGCAGGCAATGTCCTGCGCCGACACGGTAGTCGGAGCGGCCAGCGACAGAGCAGCGACGACGAAGCCGAGTGCGAGCAGCGCTCGGCGATGACCCATCAGTCGGACGCCCCGCTCGTCAGGCGCTTCGCCGGCGGAGCAGCCGGGAGTTTGCCCGGGTCGAGTGGCGTCCGCTGGAGCAGCAGATACGCGACGTAAAACGCGAGCGCGCCCACACCCACGCCGACCCCTAACGCCGGCAAGAGCTCGCGCGCGTCGAGTGCGCGACGATAGACGTATTCGGTTCTGATGCGTGGCGCTTCGCGTTTGAGCATTGCCGCGTTGACGTTTCAGTGAGCCACCGACTTACACCGACTCGACCAGGATGCTCCCCGCACCTTGCTGCTTGGCACGGCGCTTCGTATCGGCGGCCTGCATTCCGAAATGCGCCAGGCTGACCCAATCCTGCGGACACACGAACATCACCGCGGCAGACACGTGCGCGAGTGGGAAGCGCTTGATGTGTCCGTCACGATCGACCCCAGTAAAGTGTCCGCTCTCCGCCGCCTCATCGCCCACGGCTCTCGCGATCACGTCGCGAAACCGTCGCGCGCACTCGCGAACTACCGCTTCCGCATGCGGCTGCGTGGTGACGACGATGAAGTCGTCACCGCCGATGTGGCCCACGAAGTCACCGCCCCCTTCACCGACCACCGCGTAGGCCGAGTCGCGAATCGCGGCACCAAGACCACGAATGACGATGTCGGCAGTCGCGAAGCCGAACGTATCCGCGAACGCCTTGAAGTTGTCGAGATCGAGGTAGCACACGGCGAACGGATCGCCCTTCGCCACACGTTGCGCGATCTCCTTCTCGATCGCGTGCCCACCGGGGAGTCCACTCGTTGGATTGCGATCGCCTTCGCGTTCGACGAGTCGAAGGAGCGCCGTCACGCGTGCGCGAAGCTCTCGCGGATCGAACGGCTTCGCGAGATAGTCATCGGCACCGGCCGCGAAGCCCTCGATCTTGCTCTCCACCTCCGACTGCGCCGTGAGCATGAGCACGGGGATTCGCGAGGTGAACGGATTCCGCTTTACGTTGCGACAGACCTCGAATCCCGACATGCCGGGCATACTATGGTCGAGGATGACGAGGTCTGGCTCGCGCTCTCGAATGGACGCGAGTGCGGCGAGCCCATCTTCAGCCAGGCACACCTCGTGACCCGACGACCGAAAGAGATCACGCAACATCAGTCGCATGTCCTCGTTGTCATCGGCGAACAGCAGGTAACTCACTATCTCACAGCAGCCTAGCGTAGATTGACGGAAGGAACCGGGGTCCGGTAAGTTCTCGTGTTTCACCCGCCATTGTCAATGCGCATTCGTGTACTGTCGTTTGCTGTCGCGACTTACGCCGTTGCGGCCTGCCGCGGTGGAGAATCGGCTCCACAGCGAAGCTCGCTGGTAGACTCCCGCGACACGTATGATCCGCGTTCGCTCGACCCTGCTCTCTCGACAGACGTCCCGACCGGTCGCGCGGTCTCGTACGTCTTCGACGGCCTCACACGGTTCACCCCGGAGGCTCGCGTCGAACCGGCGCTCGCGGAACGCTGGACCATTTCGCCAGACGGGCTCACCTACACGTTTCACCTGCGCCGTGGCGTCACGTTCCACGACGGAACGGCGTTCACCGCGAAGCAGGTTGTTCGCACCTTCGAGCGCGCGCTCAACCCCGCAACGAAAGGCGGCCGCGCGGAACCGCTCGTCCCGATCAAGGGCGCGGCCGAGTTCGCAGCGGGAAAAGCAAAGTCGATATCCGGGCTCGATGCGCCGAACGACACGACGGTCGTCATCACGCTCGCCGAGCCCCTCGCCGCGTTTCCGAAGCTCCTCGCGATGCCGGTCGCGTCCATCGTCCCCGACTCGATCCCGGCCGATTTTGGCCAGCATCCGGTTGGCACCGGGCCGTGGAAGTTCGTGGAGTGGAAGCACGACGACTACCTGAAGTTCGCGCGCAACGACAAGTACTGGGGCGGCGCTCCGGCGACAGATACACTCACGGCACGCATCATCCCCGAGCCAAGCACCGCCGTCGCCGAGTTCGAGAGCGGCAACGTGGACATCCTCCTTATCCCGCAAGGCGAAACGCAGAACTGGGAGCAGACCGACGAGAAGCAGGGGATGCTGCAGGGCGCGTCGGCGCTCATTCTCTATTACGTCGCGATCAACACCACGCGGGGTCCGCTGACGGACGCCCGTGTGCGTCAGGCGATCAACTACGCCGTCGACACGCGGACAATCCTCAAGCAGCTGATGAGCGGACGCGGCTATCCCACTCCCGGCGTCGTGTCCCCCATCCTCGATGGCGCAGACACGTCGCGGACTCGTTATGCATACAACGTCGCCAAGGCAAAGGAGCTGCTCGCCGCGGCCGGCCACCCGAACGGCATCGACGTCGAACTCTGGCACTCCCAGGACGCGACGATCGCCAGGCTCTCGCAGGCAGTTCAGGGATACCTGAACGCGGCAGGCATCCGTACGAAGCTCGTGCAGCGCGACGCGTCGTCCGCGCGTGAGGCAGCCCGCAAAGGCGAGACCGACATGACGCTCAAGACGTGGTACGCAGACTATCCCGACGCCGACAGCTTCCTCTTCCCGCTGCTGTACTCGGGCAGCAAAGGCCCGGGCGGCAACGTCTCGTTCTACGCCAATCCGGCGTTCGACAAGCTCGTCCTGGCAGCTCGGCGCGAACAGGATGATGCGAAGCGTGCTGCCCTCTATCGCTCCGCTGACTCCCTCGCCTACGCGGACGCCGCGATGGTGCCGCTCTTCTTCTACAACGATCTCTACGCCGTGCAGCCCTGGATCCGCAACTTCAAAGTCCCAACGATCTTCAATGGCCAGCGCTGGACGGACGTGAAGATCGCCGGACCCGAGCAGCGTCCGTAGTCGCCCGTCTTGCCTAGTTTCCTCCTCCGCCGAGTTCTGCTGGCCATCCCGACGCTGGCGGGTGTGCTCGTGGTGGTCTTCCTTCTCCTGTACGTGGCGCCGGGCGATCCGGTGCAGGAGATGGTCGGTGAACGCGCCGACGCCGAAACGATCGCGCGACTGCGCCGCGAGCTTCGACTCGACGATCCGATGCCCGTGCAGTTCGCGCACTACGCGGGCGGCGTGCTCAGCGGAGACCTCGGCACCTCGTACATCACGGGACGCCCCATTCTCCAGGACGTGGCCGAGCGGTTTCCGAAAACGCTGCTCCTCGCGGCAACCGCCATGGTCCTCGCGGCACTCGTTGGCATCTCGATCGGCGTCGTTACGGCGCGCTGGCCCGGCGGACTGCTCGACCGTATCACGTTAGGCGCCGCCTACCTCGGGATCTCGTTTCCGGTCTACTGGGTCGGTCTGCTGCTCATCCTCCTGTTCGCGGTCACGCTGCGATGGCTCCCGCCGTCAGGATATGGTCGCGCGCAATACCTCGTCCTGCCGGCGCTCGCGCTGGGCTCGAGATCAATCGCCTTTCTCGCGCGCGTCACGCGCTCCTCGATGCTCGAGGTGCTCGGCAGCGACTTCGTTCGCACCGCGAGGGCCAAGGGCCTCGTCGAGCGGACAGTCGTCGTCAGGCACGCGCTGCGCAACGCGCTGATCCCGGTGATCACGGTGCTCGGGCTCGACTTCGGGTATTACCTGACCGGGAGTATACTCACGGAAACGATCTTCAGCTGGCCTGGCCTGGGGCGGTATGTCGTGAACGCCATCTCGCGTCGCGATCTTCCCGCGATCCAGGGCTCCGTGTTGTTTCTGAGCGTGGTATTCGTCGCCGTCAATCTCCTCACGGACCTCGCGTACGCGAAGGCGGATCCCCGGGTATCCTATGAGTGACGTTGACCCGATGGCGGGATCGGCGCTCCCGATGACGATGGAGGAGTACGAGCAGCTCGCCACACGCACGCTGAACCTGGCGCTGACGCGCGATCAGCGCTTGCTGGACGCCGCGGCCGGTCTCGCGGAAGAAGCCGGCGAAGTGCTGGGGCTCGTCCGCAAGCACCTGTTCATGGGTCACTCGATCGACGTCGCGCGCGTGACGATCGAGCTGGGGGACGCGCTCTGGTGCCTAACGACCGCGGCCGGCGCGCTCGGTGTGCCACTCGAGCGGGTCGCGGCGGCGAACATCGCGAAACTGCGGAAGCGCTACCCCGAGGGGTATTCGGACGCGAAGAGCGTGGAGCGGGACGGTTAGTCATCCCGAGCCGTCAGGCGAGGGATCGCGATCCTGACGCGGTTGCTACTGCTTCGTCAGGGTCAGCTCCACCCGCACGCCACTGAACGTCTCGTCGCCGACGAGCGTCTTGCCTACCGGCTTGAACGAGATGTTTTCGACGAACGTGTCGCTCGGCACATCTTCGATCTCGACCTGACCATTCTGGAGCTTCCACCGGCCCGAGAAATCCTCGTCGACCGACTGGCTCGGCACGGTCACGTGACCGGTGAGCGTCCCATCCGCTACGAACGTCGCCGTCACTGCTCCGCCTTCCTGCAGCACGTCCTCGCTGCCTAACGGGCTCGTCACCACGAATCGTGTCGCCTTGTACGTGCCCGAGACCGTGGCGGTCGTAGGCGCGGTCGGCGCATCGTTGTCGTGAGAGCACGCCGAACCTAACAGCAGCGTACCGGTGACGGCGAGCGTGCAAATACGCCTGACGAGTGCCATGTCGTGACCTCCTTCCCCCGTTACGGCTCTGCCCGTCGAGTCGCGGGCGTGGAGGACCTCGTCATGCGAGAACCATGCGAGGGCTCTAGTCGTCCTTCTGCCCGAAAATCTCCATGTTCGAGCTGTGCCCCGGGTTCACCTTCTTGTCCGGGTAGATCCAGTGCACCGCCTGATTCACCGCGATCGCCGCCTCGCCAAATCCGGTCGCGATCAGCTTCAGCTTCCCCGGATACGTCGTGATATCGCCCGCCGCGTAGATCCCCGCTCGTCCCGTCTCCATGGTGCTCGTCACGGTGATCTCATCGTTCACGATCGAGAGCCCCCACTCGGAGATCGCCCCGAGATCGCTCACGAATCCCAGCATCGGCAGAATCGCATCGGCGTCGACGGAACGCGTTGTCTTCGCCTTGATGTCCTTGAGCACGACGCCGGTCAGCCGGTCATCCGTCCCCGTGATGTCGGCCAGCTCATGGAAGGTCAGGAGCTGTGCGCGCCCGGCTGCGGCCGCCGCCTGCACCTCGCTCACCGTCGCGGCGTGCGCGCGGAAGCGATCGCTCCGGTGCACGAGCGTCACGGACGCGGCGCGGTCGAGCAGCTGGTGGGCCCAGTCGAAGGCCGAGTCGCCACCACCGATGATCACGATGCGTCGCCCGCGGAATTCCTCGGGATCCGTCACGATCTCGTGCACGCCGCGCCCATACCACGGGGTCGCGCACGCCTGCGGCAGCCGGCGCGGAGAGAAGGCACCGATGCCGCCCGCGATCACCACCGCACGCGACGGGAAACGCTGCCGCTCGGTGGACAAGACGAAATGGCCGTTCTCCTGCGTCAGGCCCACGACGCGCTCACCGAGGTGCGACTTCGCGCCGAACTGAGTCGATTGCGAGGCGAGCTGCTTCACGAGATCCTTTGCGAGAATCTTCGAAAACCCGGCGACGTCGAAGATCCACTTCTCCGGATAGAGCGCCGTCAGTTGTCCGCCAAGCTCCGGCAATGCATCCACGATGCGCGATGTCACCTTGCGCATCCCCGCGTAGAACTGCGCGAACAGACCCGTGGGTCCGCCGCCAATGATCGTGATGTCGGTGGGCTCGTGCGTTGTCATGCGGTCGAAGAATAAAGCTAGCTTATTCGCATGACCACCAAGATCTACACGAAGACCGGCGACGCCGGAGACACGGGACTCTTCGGCGGCGGCCGCGTCGGCAAGGATCATCCGCGCGTCGAGGCCTACGGCGACATCGATGAGCTCAACGCCGTGCTCGGGATGGCACGGTCGGTCGAGATGATGCCCCGCATCGACGAAGTGCTCGTTCCGATCCAGCGCGATCTGTTCGCGATTGGCGCTCTGCTCGCAACGCCCAATCCCGCGAAGATGCACGAGCAGCTCGCCAAGGCTCGCGTGGACGATGACCGCATCGCGCAGCTCGAGCGCGCCATCGACGATGGGGAGCACGAGCTCGAGCCGCTCAAGGCGTTCATCATCCCGGGAGGCACACCGAAAGCGGCGGCGCTGCACGTCGCGCGCACCGTCTGTCGCAGGGCAGAGCGACGTGTCGTCCATCTGCGACGGGACACCGACATTCCGCAGCTCGTCGTGATCTACCTGAATCGTCTCTCGGACCTGCTGTTCGTGCTGGCTCGCGTGGCCAATCGCCGCGCAGGCGCCGGCGAAGTCACCTGGTAAGCCCCGTGCCGACCATCGACACGCTCGGCTACCCGATCGTCGTTGCGTCGGGCGGCCTCGCAGAGGTCGCGCAGCTCGTCGAGCAGCGCGCGCCGTCGCATCGGTACGCCATCATCACCGACGACAACGTTGCTCGGCACTACCTCGATCACGTCTGCGAGTCACTGGTTGCGGGATCGAGCCGTGGCATCACGCGAGATCGCGTGCACTCGGTTGTCATTCCCCCGGGCGAAGAACACAAGACACGCGAGCGTTGGTCCGCGATCACCGACGCTCTGCTCGCCCAGGGGTGTGGACGCGATACCGCGATCATCGCGCTGGGCGGCGGCGTCGTCGGCGATCTCGCTGGCTTCGTGGCCGCGACCTACATGCGCGGCATCCCCGTCGTGCAGATCCCGACGACGCTGCTCGCGATGGTCGATGCGTCGGTCGGGGGGAAGACGGCCGTCGACACGCCTGCGGGGAAAAACACGGTCGGGGCGTTCCACCCACCGGTTGCCGTCATCATCGATCCCGCGACGCTCGCGTCGCTTCCGCCACGCGAGCTTCGTTCGGGTCTCGCCGAGGTGATCAAACACGGCGTCATTGCCGACGGCGCCGTGATCGATGAAGTCGACGCGATTGCGCCGGCGCTGCTTTCTACGAATGCCTCACGAGACGCACTCGAGGCCATGATCGAGCGCAGCGTGCGAATCAAGGCGAACGTCGTCGCGGCGGACGAGCGCGAGTTTGGTCTGCGCAAGGTGCTGAACTTCGGCCACACGATCGGGCACGGTGTGGAAGCCGCGAGCGGCTACTCGCTGCTGCACGGCGAAGCGATCGCGATCGGGATGGTGGCCGAAGGACGGCTGGCGGAAAAACTTGGGATCGCAACCGTCGGCACCGCGGCGGCGATCGAAGGCGCCGTCACCCGTGTGGGGTTGCCGTCTCGCGCGCCGGGGGACTTGGCGCCAGATCGAGTGCTCTCGCTGATGCGGTCGGACAAGAAGCAGCGACGTGGCGTGCTCGAGTATTCCCTGCCGAAGCGCGTAGGCGAGATGGCCGGCGAATCGTCCGGATGGGGCATTGCCGTCGAGGACTCCATCGCCCTCGAGATTCTTCGTACTGTGTGTTGATGCCATCATCGGGAGAATGGGAACTGGGAACCGGGAACAGTGACTCCGCATGGAGCCTCGCTTCCCGATTCCCCGTTCCCGGTTCCCTCGATTCCCGATTCCCGATTCCCGATTCCCGATGCAGGGTACGCCCTTTGCCCATGCATACGATCAGACCCTACCGGAGACAGCAATGTCGTCCTTTGGCACTTATCTCGTTGGATTCATCATTCTGATCATCGGGCTCGGCATTGCCGCGTACTTGCTGAATGTGCCCCCGGTCTGGATTCTCGTTGGCGTAGTTGTCCTGCTCGGAATCGGAATCCTCATGGCGACTTCGCGGACGAAGCGGCGTGATCCGCCAGCGGTATGACCAATTTTGCTGTGAAAGTTCTCAGAAATCGGAGAGGCGAACTGTCTCTCCGATTTTCGCGCTTTCGGCCCGATACATCACAAATTGTTTCTCGTCAACAACATCCCACACTCCACCCAATCAACATTACGTCACCGTTAAAAAAGCTGTTGACCTTGATAACTCCCCCGTGCTATAGTGCCGCCTCTCTGCTGACCAAGCCCGCGAGCAATCTCCCCCCGCGCTCGCATCACCTTCGCATGGTAAGGGGCGTGTATGCAGCAAGTGACCGAGAGCAGGTCTAAAGGGTTCTTCCGTTCCTCTCCCTCCACCGCTTTCGATCAGTACTTACAGGACATACAAAAGCTCCCCTTAATAACCGATCCCGAAGAAGAGCGACGGTTAGCGCGACGAGCGCAGAAGGGCGACGAAAAAGCCGCCGAGCGGCTGGTGACAGCGAACCTTCGGTTCGTCATCTCCTACGTGAAGAAGTACCAGGGCCACGGCCTGGACCTGAGCGAGCTCGTAGCCATTGGCAACGAAGGCCTGCTCAAGGCCGTCCGAAAGTTCGATCCCGACCAGGGCGTCAAGTTCATCTCGTACGCGGTCTGGTGGGTTCGACAAGCGGTGCTCAAGGCACTCGCCGAGCAGACCCGTTCGGTTCGGATCCCTCTCAATCAGAATTCGCAACTCATCCGTCTCGCTCGTGCCGAGACGGTTTTGTCTCAGGTCCTCAAACGGGATCCAACCGATAGCGAGATCGGGCGCCTTCTCGAAGAGACTCCAGAATCAGTGCGTGCGGCGAAGCAGATGTCCGCCACCGAAGTCTCGCTCGACGCACCAATCGATCGCTCCGATCGCGAAGCCTGCACGCTCGGCGAACGCTTCGCGGGCGTCGACGGCACCGAGATCGAGGAAGTCACCGACTTCAAGCTGATGCGCGAGTTCATCGATCGCGTCTTCCGTCAGTACCTCACGCCCAGAGAGCGAAAGATTCTCTATCTCTACTACGGCCTCGAGGAAGGTTCGGAAGCCATGACACTCGAGAAGATCGGAGCGCTCATGGGTGTCACGCGCGAGCGCATTCGGCAGATTCGCGAGCGCGCGTTCGAGAAGCTGCGTGAATCGCCTGACGGTGCGGCGCTCGCCGGGTTCTGGACTGCGGCGTAAGCTGATCCACCAGACGTGACGAGGGCTCGGCGCCAACTGCCGAGCCCTTTTTGCATCCGGACGTCACGGTTTTTTGTCCGGTCAATTCCAGCGGCAGATGTTTCGTCCGCGACACACGGTCGTCCACGTTCGATGGACGCCACTCCCGACCCCCGGCCCACTGGCGACGTCCCTCCGGCGACGCCGCCGCGTGTCCTCGTCGTCGACGACGAGTCGACGATCCGGTTCGCACTCCGGCGCTTTTTCACCCGCCTCGGCTGGGAAGTCGAGGAGGCCGGCGACGGCGACCGTGCCCTCGAGATGATCATTGAGGATCGCTCGCAGCGCGTGATTCCACCGTACTCGCTGGTCGTGTCCGATCTGCGCATGCCCGGGCTCTCCGGGATCGAGTTGCACGATCGGATCGAGAAGGAGTACCCCGAGGTGTTGAGTCGGCTCGTGTTCTCCACGGGCGATCTAGTGTCCGAGGAGGCCGCCGACTTCGCCCGCGACACGTCGTGCGAGGTCATCGAAAAGCCGTTCGAGTTTTCGAAGCTGCGCGCCACGGTCGACCGCATTCTGGGACGTTAGGCGGGAGCGGCGGCAACCGACTTTCACGGTCTGGTCCGCTTTTCGCCCTGCGGGGCTTCCATGCCCAATCACCAGATTCGAGCCTTCGTCAATCTCGCGTCGGGATCCGGCGAGGCCGCACGCGCGGCCCTCGAAGAGTTTGGCGGGTTCGACGTCGCGCCGTGCGAGCCAGGACAGCTCGATCGCCAGATCGAACGGGCTGTGCGCGACGGCGCCGAGCGAGTCGTCGTCGCTGGTGGTGACGGGACCATCGCCAAGGCTGCCGCCGCGCTGGTCGGAAAGGAAACCGCGCTCGCCGTCGTGCCCGGCGGAACGCTCAATCACTTCGCGAAAGATCACGGCATCCCGACGGATCCCGTGAAGGCCGCCGAATTGTCGGCGACCGGCAGCACGACGATGACCGACGTCGCGACCGTGAACGGACGCGTCTTTCTGAATACGAGCTCGGTCGGGGCTTACGTTGTGTTCGTGCGAACCCGCGAGCGACTCGAACGCCGCTTCGGCTATGCGCTCGCGACTGTGATCGCGGCACTGCGACTGCTTGGGAGGGTCCGCGCGTTCACCGTGGAGTTGGAGCTCGACGGTCAGCCGCGCCGATATCGGAGTGCGCTCGTGTTCGTGGGCGTGGGTGAGCGGGAGCTGCAGCTTCCATCCGTCGGAGGTCTCGCGGAGAACGGCCGTCGTGGCTTGCACGTAATCGTGGTGCGCGGAGGAACGTGGGCGCGACTCGTCGCCGTCGGTCTGGTGGCGGCGTTCCGCGGGAACGAGGCGATCAAGCGTGACAGGCTCGCCGACACCTTCGTGGTCGACGCATGTCGAATCGAGTTTCGTCGAAAACGCGGCCGCGTCGCGGTGGACGGCGAGATCGTCGAGATGAGCTCGCCGCTCAGCTACCGCGTCGAGCGCGATGCGCTTCGGCTGGTCGTCGCGACAGGCGATGCGCGAGACGAGTAGGGCGTGTGGCCCCGCGCACGATGGTCCCCGGCAGGCTGCGGTGCTGTACCTTTCCCGGGTGCCCGTCTACCTGCTCCCGCTCTTCCCGCTCCCGCTGGTTCTGTTCCCCGGCGCGCCGTTACCGCTGCACATCTTCGAGCCGCGCTATCGGCAGATGCTGACGGATTGCATGAATGGGGATTCGCGCTTTGGTATCGTCTTTCGGCCCGAGGGCATGGGCGATACCGATCTGGAGCCTGGTCGAGTCGGCTGCGTCGCCGAGGTCGACGACGCCCACACGCTGCCTGACGGCAGATCGAACATCGTCGTGCACGGCGTGCGCCGATTCTCGCTCCAGCGCTTCGTGGCCAGCCCGGCGCCCTACCATGTGGGCGAGGTCGCCGAATACGAAGACCTGCCCGAAGATGAATCCGAGATCGGACCGATAGCGACGCGCGTGCGAGCGCTGTTCGCGCGCGTCGGTCGCGCAGCCCGCACGCTCGCGGACGATCACGACCCGTTGCCGTCCCTGCCTGACGACGCCGACACGTTGTCGTTCGGTATCGCCGCGCTCATCGATATCGATGCGCCACACCGACAGGAGCTGCTGGTGTCCCGACTCGCATCGGAACGCCTCACGACGCTCGAGCGCGTGCTCGGTGGTGCTGTCGACTCGCTCGAGGCACGCGCCCGCGTGCACGGCCGGGCGAAGAGTAACGGTCACGGACCCTATCTCTCCTCGTGACGCACGCGGCGGATCTCGCGGATCGGCTCACCGAAATCGTCGGCCCGCGCGGCGTACTGCGGCGCGCGGGGGAGCTCGTCGTGTACCGCAGCGACGGCTTGCCCGGCTACTCCAAGCAGCCGCGCCTCGCGGTGTTTCCGCGCACGCGCGACGAGCTGGTGGCTGTCGTTAGGCTGCTCGCCGATCAGCGCGTTCCGTTCGTGCCGCGGGGCGCCGGCACCGGACTGTCCGGCGGGGCGTTGGCCGACGACGTCGTCCTGGTGGGACTCAACCGCCTGACGCGAATCCTCTCGATCGACCCTGTCGAGCGGCTCGCGGTGGTGGAGCCGGGCGTCGTCAACGTGGCGCTCACGCGCGCCGCGACGCCGTACGGGCTGCACTACGCCCCCGACCCATCGAGCCAGGCGGCATGCACCATCGGCGGAAACGTCGCCGAGAATGCCGGCGGGCCGCACTGTCTCAAGTACGGCGTCACGCTGAATCACGTCCGCGCGATCACGGCCATCCTGCCGGACGGGGAGATCGTTCGTCTCGGCAACGCCGAGGGCGAGGTGGAAGGGTACGACTTGTTAGGCGCGTTCATCGGCTCGGAGGGCTGCTTCGGGATCGCGCTCGATGTCACGGTAAAGCTCTCGCCGAACCCACAGGCGATTCGGACGCTGCTCGCGGACTTCACGTCGGTCGACGCCGCCGCGCGCGCGACGTCCGAGATCATCGCGTCGGGAATCCTCCCGGCGGCACTCGAGATGATGGACGCGGCCACGATCCGGGCCGTCGAAGCTTCGATCTACGCCGCCGGCTATCCCGTCGACGCCGAGGCCATTCTTCTCATCGAGGTCGATGGGCTCGAGGCCGGCCTCGAGGCCGACGTCGCACGCGTCGAAGCCATGTGCTCGGCAGCCGGCGCGCGGACCGTTCGCGTCGCGCGCGACGATGCGGAGCGCGCGCGCCTCTGGCAGGGGCGAAAGAAGGCATTCGGCGCGATGGGTCGCGTGTCATCGCATCTCGTCGTCCAGGATGCGGTCATTCCGCGAACGCGATTGCCCGACATACTGGCCGCCATTCGCGAGATCGCTGAACGTCAGCGCATCACCGTCTGCAACGTATTCCACGCCGGCGACGGCAACCTCCACCCCAACATCGGATACGACGCCAACGACCCTGACGAGCAGGCCCGGGTGCACGCCGCGATGCGAGAAATCATGGCGGCCTGTGTCGCGGCCGGCGGAACGATCACCGGCGAGCACGGCATCGGATTGGACAAGCTCGATTACATGAGCCTCATTTTCTCCGAGGATTCGCTCGCCGCGATGTGCCGCCTGCGAGAGGTATTCGATCCGGCGCGCCGGGCGAACCCGGGCAAGGTCGTGCCCGTGCACAGTTGCCGTGAGTGGCACGGCGCACCGCGAGCGGCGTGGAGCGCATGACCGTGCCGCCGGGCGCCACGTCGTCGCCACCGGCGAGTAGCCCCACCAGCACCGCTGACGTGCGCGACATCGTCGGCGAGGCGATCGCCCACAAGACGCCGGTGCGCATCGTTGGCCGCGGCACGTGGTTGAACGCAGGACGGCCGGTCGAGGCGGTCCGGCAGGTGTCGCTGGATGGACTCTCCGGCATCGTCGACTACACGCCCGGTGATCTCACGCTCACCGCGCGCGCCGGAACGACGCTCGCCGAGATCGCGCGAGCAACCGCCGATCACGGACAGTGGCTCGCGCTCGAGCCCTGGGGCGGCGACGCGGGGTCGTTAGGCGCGACGGCCGCCACGGCGACCGCCGGCCCGATGAGCGGCGCCCTGGGCACACCACGCGACACCGTCATCGGCATTGAGGTCGTCGCCGGCTCGGGCAAGCTGGTGCGCGGGGGCGGCCGCGTGGTGAAGAACGTCGCCGGGTTCGACCTCACCCGCCTCATGGTGGGCGCCTGGGGCACACTCGGCATCCTGACGGAAGTCTCGGTCCGACTGCGCGGCCTGCCGGAGCAGGAAGCAACCCTGGCACTCCCGGTGCCTAACGCGCCGGCGCCGCTCGCCGAGTTCGTGACACGGCTCCGCTCCGCTCCGATAGCGCCCCTCGGGCTCGAGATAGTGAGCGGGAGACTGGCAGCACGACTGGGGCTCGGCCAACAGGCCGTCGTGGTCGCCCGGCTCGCCGGGAACACCGACGCCGTGACCGCGCAGCGGGCAGCACTGGGCGGGCTCGGCGATGTGCTGGAGGTACCCGACGGCGTGTGGACCGCCATACGAACCGCGGAACCGGCCGAGGCGACTGTCGTCCGCTTCTCGAGCACGGTCGCGAGATTCCACGAGGTCTGGCTCGCGGCGGATCGACTGGCCACGGCCGGCGACGGTTATGCGCACGCGAGTGTCCTTCGCTCGTCCGCTCGCGTGGTCTTGGCGCATAACGACGGCGCGCTGCCCGACGGGGTTCTCGAGCTGCTTCGCGGCGCCACTCGTGATACCCGCATCTTCGAGCGACTCCCCGCTCCGCTCTGGCCGGTTCTGGCGCCGAGTCGCGCGACGGATCGCCTCTCCACTGGCGTGCGTGCAGCCTTCGATCCCCATCACCTGCTCAACCCCGGGATCCTTGGCGAGGCCCACGCGTGACGTCGACCACGCTGCCCGGGCGAAGGTCGCTCCCGTGCGCCATTCCCGACACGCCGTTGGCGGCGGCCATTCCGGGAATCGAAACGTGCGTGCACTGCGGATTCTGTCTGCAGGCGTGTCCGACGTATGTGAATCTCGAGGATGAGAACGACAGTCCACGCGGTCGCATCGTTCTGATGCGAGCGGTGGTCGAAGGAGAGCTGCCCCTCGACGACGCCAGCGTCCAAACCCACATCGACCGATGCCTCGGCTGCCGCGCATGCGAAACCGCGTGTCCGTCGGGCGTCCCCTACGGGGAGCTGCTCGAGGCCACTCGGGCGACGCTGCGAGCAGCCCGCCCGACTCCGCTGCTCGGTCGCGTCGTTCTCGGGATCTTCGCGAAATTGGCGGCGCTTCGCGTGATGCTGTTCGGGTCTCGCATCGTGCGCGCGGTTGGTTTGCCGTCGCTGTTCGCACGCGCTGGTGGGCGACTGGGCTTCGCTTCAGCGATGCTCGCATCGACCCGCAACGCACTTCGCGAGCATGATTACGACTTCGGCATGCCGGGCTCGCGCGGCGCCGTGGCACTGCTACTTGGATGCGTGATGGAGGGATTGTTCTCGCGCACGAACCGCGCAACGCGTCGCACGCTTCGCGCGAATGATTACCGGATCCGTGGCGCCCCGGGCCAGGTGTGCTGCGGCGCATTGCACGCGCACGCCGGCGACCTCGAGACCGCGCGTTCCCTCGCCAGGACGAACATCGAGGCCTTCGAACGCTCCGGCGCCGATTTCATCGGGGTGAACGCGGCGGGGTGCGGGGCGATGATGAAGGAGTACCGTCACCTACTGGCCAACGATCCCGAGTGGGCGGAGCGTGCGGAGAAGGTGTCCGCGCGTGTTCGCGACGTGAGCGAGCTACTCGCTGCCGCGGGTCCGCGTCCGGGCGGGTCTCTTCCAACGCGCGTGACGTACGACGCGCCGTGTCATCTGCTCCATGCGCAACGCATCGCCGGGCCTCCGCTCGCTGTTCTCCGCGCGATACCTGACCTGACGCTCATTCCGCTGACGGACGCCGAGCAATGCTGCGGCGCCGCCGGCATCTACAACCTGCTCGAGCCCGCAACCTCGAACGCGGTCCTTGCCCCGAAGCTCCGGCACATCGCGTCGACGGGAGCGGACTGGGTGGCCACCGGGAATCCTGGCTGCCTCATGCAGATCGGTGCGGGGCTTCGACGTGCGCACGCCCGCGCCCGGGTGATTCATCCAATCGATTTGCTTGACGCATCATACGCGGCCCTCAGCCGCCAGCCGTCGGACATACCGACCGTCCACGCCGTGGACTCCGCCGTCACAGCTGGTGCCTGATGGCTGATGGCAGATAGCTGATGGCTGTATACTTCCCCCATGATCGACGCCGTACTCTTCGAATTCGAAGGTGTCATTGCTGACACGAGCGCCACGCGACGCAGGACGTTGCTCGAGACCCTTCGGGAAGACGGCGTAGCGCTGAGCGAGTCGGAATACATCGAGCATTGTGCGGGGATGCCCGTCCGCGCATCCGTTCGAGCGGCTCTGGCGCTCCGGGGTTTTGTGGGGGACGAGACGTTGGTCGAGCTCGTGGCCACGCGTACGGAGCGCCGATTCGGTGAGCTGGTCGGTACAGGGTTATCGCTCGTCGACGGCGCGGCGGAGCTGATCGCCTCACTGCAAGGGCAGACGCGACTCGGCATCGTGTCGCGAGCCTTACGGGCAGAGATTGACGCGACGCTCGCGCTCGCGCAGCTCGAGCACGCGTTCGAGTTCATCATCGCCGGCGACGACGCCTTCCAACCGAAGCCGTCGCCGGCACCGTACGTCGCCGCGGTGGACCGCCTGGCGCGGCGACGCAGCGTGAATACCAAGCACGTCGTCGCGCTCGAAGACGGCGCCGCCGGAATTCGCTCGGCGAAGGCTGCTGGCCTGCGCTGCGCAGTGGTCGGTGCGCTGCCGGTTCATGTCGCCGTGAATGCAGATGCGCTCATGACATCGCTGATCGGGCAGCGCGCGGCCACGATCGACGCGTTGACGCGCGGTGAGCACGGGGCCGAGCGATGACGTCATCCCTGGCAATCTCGGAAGCCGCAGAGGTAGCCGACATCGCGGGCCGTTCGGTTGCGCTGCGCTACACCAGCATCGAGACCGAGTACGCAGCACTGCATCGCAGCGCCATGCTGGTCGATCGAACGCATCGAACACGCATGACCTTCGAGGGCGACCCTCGTGTAGAAACGTTGACTGGCCTCGTCACGAACGACATCGGCGCGCTGACCGCAGGGTCTGGTCTCTACGCCGCAGCGCTCACCCCACGCGGGAAGATCATCGCGGACGTGCGCGTATTCGCTCGCGAGTCCGATCTCCTCATTGACGTCCCGGTGCGTGCGGCGGCCGGTTGGGTGGCGATGGTTCGCAAGTACGTGAATCCACGAGCCACTCGTTATGCGGATCACAGCGAAACGCTGGCGGACCTCGGCGTCTTCGGAGTCCGAGCGCGCGGCATCGTCGGTGCTATGGTGGGCGTGAGCGCGGAAGCGCTCGCCACGCTCGCGCCATACTCGCACGTCGCCGGCACCGTGGACGGCAATAGAGTCGTCGTGGCGCGCGTACCGGATATCGGCATCGAAGGCTACGAGGTGATCGTGCCGGCCGAGTCTCGCCCTCAACTGTGGCGGCGTGCGCTGGAGCTTGGTGCTGTCCCGGCGGGACTCGACACGTGGGAGATCGCGCGGATCGAAGCCGGGCGTCCGGAGTGGGGAATCGACATCGACGAGACGACGATCCCGCAGGAAGCGAACCTCGATGCAATGCACGCCATCTCCTACACGAAGGGGTGCTACACGGGCCAGGAGACGGTCGCCCGCGTTCATTTTCGCGGGCACGTGAACCGCCATCTGCGCGGCCTGACGTATCCGGGAGTCGAGCCCCTTCCGCGCAACGCTCAGCTCTTCGCCGACGGCGACAAACCAGTTGGCGATGTGCGAAGCACCGCGGTATCCCCTCGCCTTGGCGGCGTGGCGATCGCCATGGTGCGCCGCGAGATCACGCCGGGCACCGTGGTGCGTGCGCGGTGGGAGGGCGGCGAGTCCTCCGCAGTCGTGCTCGAGCTTCCCTTCCCCGTGGACGCGTCATGACAGCGGCCGAGCCGCGATGATGTGAAAAGGGCGCGACCGCCAGGTCGCGCCCTTCGTGCATTCTGACAGCGGCAGGAGTTACGGCTTCTTGGCGGTCGTGTCCTTCTTCGCCGTGTCCATCTTCATCGCACTGTCCATCTTCATGGCAGTGTCCTTCTTCGCCGAATCCATGGCCGGCGCAGGAGCCATAGCCGGGGCAGCAGCGGTATCAGTCGCCGGAGTCTCTTCCTTCGTCTTGCATGCGGCGAGTGCCAGCACGGCGGCGACAAGGGCCAGGCGCTTCATCTACATTCTCCTTGATGGGGGATGATCAAGTTTGCCATGGTCCGCGCACGCGGTACCAGGATCGGGGGCGGAATCTACGGTTTCGATCGCTAGTGTCAAGACCGGGAATGTTCTCCAAGTGCAAGGACAGCAATGTCTTTCCTCCGACGCTCCGCCGCGATGCAAGGTTCGTCCCGCTGGTGACGAACCGGCGCGACTTTCGCTCGCGCAAAGGCGCGCGCATGGTTCGCCGGCGCACCCTCGATGCTCCAGATGTAAGTCCATAACGTCGAAGGTATTAGGAGTGGCTCCGCCCGCCGTGGCTCTCTGCCTGCCAGCGCGGTACCTTTTCGATCGACGTCGATCGCCCGCTTGTTCCCCCGAACGTCCCCGGCCGTGAGCGCTGTGACACTCGCTGAGAGCGATACCCGCGTCGTGCGTGGTGCCTGCCCGCACGATTGCCCGGACGCGTGTTCGACGCTCGTCACCGTCGAACGCGGACGCGCGACGCGGATCGCGGGCGACCCGGACCATCCGTTCACCAACGGGTTTCTCTGTGCGAAGGTCAACCGGTACCTGGAGCGCACGTACCACCGGGATCGGCTGCTCCACCCGCTTCGCCGCGTGGGCAGAAAGGGGACCGGATCGTTCGTTAGGGTCTCCTGGGACGAGGCGATCGACGAGATCGCTGAGCGATTGCGTAAGATCGCGGGTTCGTCGGATGGTCCGCAGGCGATCCTGCCCTATTCGTACGCGGGAACGATGGGCCTCGTCCAGGGCGCGTCGATGGACCGGCGGTTTTTTCATCTGCTCGGCGCGTCGAAGCTCGATCGGACCATCTGTTCCATGCCCGGAACCGTCGGAATGCGGATGACGGTCGGCGCGAACATCGGCGCCGATGGCGAAGGGTTGCCACACAGCGACCTCGTTCTGCTCTGGGGCACGAACACCCTCACGGCCAACCCACATTTGTGGCCGTTTGTGCTCGAGGCGCGGAAGAACGGTGCGCGGATCATTGGCATCGACCCGATCCGCACGCGCACGATGGAGCAGTGTGACGAGTGGCTGGCGATCCGGCCCGGCACCGACGCGGCGCTCGCGCTCGCGATGATGCACGTCCTCTTCGACGAGGGACTCGAGGATCGCGACTACCTCGAGCGCTACACGTTAGGCGCGGACCAGCTCCGCGAGCGCGTCCGCGAGTACCCACCTGAGCGCGTTGCCCCGATCACGGGCCTGCCGGCCGAACGCATTCGCGAGCTTGGCCGCGAGTTCGGCCGCGCGCGCGCGGCGTTCATCAGGGTGAACTATGGCCTGCAGCGCCACTTCGGTGGCGGGATGGCCGTTCGGACAATCGCGTGCCTGCCGGCCGTCAGCGGACATTGGCGCAGGGCGGGCGGTGGCATCCAGCTCTCGACGAGCGGCACCTTTCAGTACAACAACGCCGCCCTGCAGCGACTCGACCTCTCACCGCCGGCTCGGACCATCAACATGATCCGGCTCGGCGATGCGCTCGGGAATTCCGATGCGGGCGTCGGTGGACCGCCGGTGCGCGCACTCGTCGTCTACAACAGCAACCCGGCGGCGGTTGCGCCGGACAGGAATGCCGTCATTCGCGGGTTGGTGCGCGAGGATCTCTTCACCGTGGTCCTCGAGCATTTCCAGACCGACACCGCGGACTACGCCGATATCGTGCTGCCCGCCACGACACAGCTGGAGCACTGGGACCTGCACTACTCGTACGGCCATCTGTACGCGACGCTCAATCAACCGGCGATCGAGCCACTCGGTGAGGCCAAGCCGAACACGGAGATCTTTCGTCTGATCGCGCGTCGGATGGGGCTGATGCATCCAGTGCTCGCGGACGACGACCTAACCATCATCAAGCAGGCGCTCGACAGCTCGCATGAGCGCATGCGCGGCGTGACATTCGACGAGTTGCGCGAGCGCGGGTGGACGCGCCTCAATGTCCCGCGCCCGTACGTGCCGTACGCTGAAGGGAACTTCCCGACTCCCAGCGGGAAGTGCGAGTTCGTCTCGGCGCGTCTCGGCGAGATGGGCATCGATCCGGTGCCGACGTATACGCCGCCGCTCGAGCTCCCCGAAACGGCGCCCGAGCTGGCGGCACGCTTTCCGCTCGTTCTGATCTCGTCGCCTCGTCACTATTTCCTGAACTCGACGTTCGTGAACATCGAGTCGCTGAGAAAGAACGCCGAGCCCGAGTGCGTTCTCCATGTGGCCGACGCGGAACGTCGAGGTATTGCAGCAGGGGCGCGTGTGGTCGTGTTCAACGCGCGGGGTGAGTTCACCGCGGTCGCGCGCGTCGGGGATCAGGTTCGCGAAGGTGTGGTGTGGGCGCCGTCCATCTGGTGGGCGAAGCTCGCGCCGGATGGTACGAACGCCAACGCCACAACGTCGCAGCGCGAGACGGACATGGGCGGTGGTCCGGTCCTGTACGACAATCTCGTGGAGGTCGCGCTCGCGGACTGAGCGCTATTTTCCACACACAATCGAAAATCGGTTGGCTTTCCAGTAACGGAGTAGTCAGTTGCAGTCCTATCCCTCGACACTCGGCGCGTTGAAGCGCTCGTCGTCCGGTGCACCCGCCCTACAGCGGCGATCCGTGAAGGATGAGCTCCGTCAAAACCTCCTGAACCGCATTTGCGCAGGCGGACCGTTGTTCGAAGGTGTTCTCGGCTACGAGGACACGGTCATGCCGCAGATCGTCAATGCGGTGTTGTCGAAGCACAACTTCATCCTGCTCGGCCTTCGCGGGCAGGCGAAGAGCCGCATCCTGCGCTCGCTCACCACCCTGCTCGACGAGGTCATTCCGATCATCGAGGGGAGCGAAGTGAACGACAATCCCTTCGCGCCCGTCTCGAAGTATGGTCGGCAGCGATTGCAGGAGGCCGGCGACGACACGCCAATCGCGTGGGTCGGTCGGGAGAGTCGTTATGTCGAGAAGCTCGCGACGCCTGACGTCACGATCGCGGACCTCATCGGCGACCTCGATCCCATCAAGGCGGCGCGTGGCGGCCACGTGCTGTCGGACGAGCTCACGATGCACTATGGCATGTTGCCGCGCGCAAACCGCGGAATCTTCGCGCTCAACGAGCTGCCTGACCTGGCCGGCAAGGTCCAGGTCGGGCTCTTCAACATCATGCAGGAAGGCGACGTGCAGATCAAAGGCTATCCGGTTCGCCTTCCGCTCGATGTGTTGTTGTGCTTCACGGCCAACCCCGAGGATTACACCGCTCGCGGGAAGATCATCACGCCGCTCAAGGACCGCATCGGAAGCGAGATCCAGACGCACTATCCCGAGACGGTCGACATCGGCGTGTCGATCACGCGTCAGGAAGCATGGACGGGCCGGGGCGATCGGCAAATCCGGATTCCGGATTTCATCGAAGAGCTCGTCGAGCGCGTGGCCTTCGAGGCGCGGACCGACAAGCGCATCGACCGGCGATCGGGGGTGTCTCAGCGAATGCCGATCACGGTGACCGAAAACATCGTGTCGAATGCTGAACGACGCACACTGCGCACGGGTGAGGCGGAAATCGTGCCGCGGGTCGCAGACGTCTATGCCGCGATGCCGTCGATCACTGGCAAGATCGAGCTCGAGTACGAAGGTGAGCTCATTGGCGGTCAGGCGATCGCGCGCGAGTTGATTCGGCGCGCGGCAGACGCAACGTTTCGCGAGCGGGCCGGGGTCGTTAATGCCGATGAAGTCGTGATGTGGTTCGACGTGGGTGGCGCGCTCGAAGTCACTGACGATGCGTCCGCCGAAATGCTGGTGAAGGGGTTTGCGTCAGTTCCGACGCTCCTCGACATCGTGCGCGACGTGGGGCTTGCATCGAAGACCGACGTTGCGATGACAGCGGCCGCGTGTGAGCTCGTCCTTGAAGCACTGGTTGCCCGGAAGAAGATTTCCCGGACCGATGCGGGCCGGTATGGTCGTGCGGTGCAGGAGCAGCGGCGGCGCCCGAATCAGGACCTGTTTGGGGGTGGAATGTCCGCATGAAACGAAAGGGAATCGGGAATCGGGAATCGGGAATCGCCCTACCGGGAACGGGGAACGGGGAACGGGGAACGGTGACTCCTCGTGGAACCTCAGTTCCCGGTTCCCCGTTCCCGATTCCCTCTGCTCCCGCATCCCGCATTCCGCATCCCGCATCCCTCGTCTCGGTTCGGCAGGCAACCGGAAAGGACCTGCCCGCGATCCTCGCGCTCCGCCTGGCGCTGCTCCGCGAGCATTCGCACAACGCGATCTACGGCCGGCTTCGCCCGGACGCGGAACCGCGCGCGGCCAAGCTCTTCGCCGCTCAGCTTCAGTCGCCTAACGAGGTGATCTTTCTCGCCGAGATGGGTGGCGAGGCGGTCGGCGTGCTTCGGTGCATCCACTCGGCGGGCTCGCCGCTGCTTGATCCGCCGCAGTACGCCTATATCTCTTCCGTGTACGTCGTGCCGAGGGCTCGCGAACAGGGCGTTCTACGTGAGCTGCTCGCCGCCGCCGACGACTGGTGTGCGGACCGTGGGCTTGACGAGATGCGACTCCACAACGCCGCGGACAACCCACTGGCGAACGCGGCCTGGGAAGCACTGGGCTTCGAGGTCGTCGAGCACCTTCGCGTGCGGTCGCTGAAACCGCGTTAGGCACCCGGCAATGCCCGTCATCACGATTTCCCGGATGTTCGGGTCAGGCGGATCGGAAGTGGCGGCACGCGTCGCCGATGGGCTTGGATGGACCCTGCTCGACAACGCGCTGGTCGAACGCGTCGCAGCGCGGCTCGGGCGTACGCCGGTGGAAGTGCAGGCGATCGAAGAGCGCGTGCCGTCGCTGGCCGAGCGCCTCGCCGATGCGCTGGCGTTGGGGTCACCGGAGATCGTGTCGCCCGCGCTGTCGGCCCCGTTGCCGCCAACGGAAGAGCGGTTGCTGGAGGTGACGGAGCGCGTGATCGACGATGCGGTCGCACGCGGGCCGGTCGTGCTGGTGGGTCGCGGCGCGCAATCCTACCTCGCACAGCGTACCGATGCGCTCCACGTCTTCTGCTACGCGTCACGGTCGGCGCTGATCGCTCGTGTCGTTCGGCGCGAGGGGATCTCGGCCGAGGAGGCCGCCAAGCGCGTGGACGAAACGAACAAACGCCGCGAGCAGTATGTCCGCCGCTACTGGCAGCGCTCGTGGCACGCGCCGGAGAACTACCACCTGTGCGTGAACACGGAGTGGCTCGGCATCGACGGCGCCGGTGACCTCATCGCGCAGGTGGCGCGGGAGCGACTCACCTAACGCGGGGAATCCGGATTAGCGGGAACCGGGAACTGATTCCCTAGTGCTCAGCTACGATCCACGCGCTGTGCCGCCTGAACGCATACATGGCGAATCCGAGCATGATCGCTGCCCCGGCTCCGATCGCCCAGTCCACGCCCACCGCGCTCGCCACCGCGCCCGCCGCAAACGCGCCGAAGACCTGCGACACCCCAACCGAAATCAGCGAATACACGGACATGAGTCGGCCGCGGAACTCGTCGGCGACCAACGACTGCAGCATGCTGTTCGCGACTGCGTTCGTGACGATCATGCAGAACCCTGTCACCAGCAGGATCGGATAGGCGAGCCACGCCACGCGCACGAGCGAGAACATGATCAGCAGGAACGCGTACGTGTATGCCGCGGCGACAAGGAGCTTACCGCGCGGGAGCCGGCCACCCGACGCAGCGAGGGCGAGCGCGCCACTGAGCCCGCCAAGGCCGAGGGACGACAGCAGGAGGCCGTATCCGCTCGCATCGAGTCCGAGCAGGTCTCGCGCGACGACGGGCATGAGTGTGATGTATGGCACACCCAGCACCGAGAACACCGCGATGAACCGGATCAGCGTGGAGACTTTTTTCGTCGCGCGAATGTAGCGGATGCCCTCCAGCATCCCGTGCAACGGTGACCCCGTCGTCAGTGGCGGGTGCCACGGCGGCAGCTGAATTCGTGAGAGGCCGATCAGCACCGTGAAGTAGCTGAGCGCGTTGAGCCCGAAGCACCAGGAAATGCCCGCCTTCGCGATGACCGCGGCGGCAACGCCGGGCCCGAAGATACGCGCGAGGTTGAACCCGCTGGAATTGAGCGCGATCGCGTCGCGAAGATCGTCGCGACCGACGAGCTCGATCATCATCGACTGACGGGCTGGAATCTCGAAGGCGCTCACCGCGCCGTTGACGGCCGCGAGCAGTAGAAGCCACCCGATCGTGATGTGACCGGTGAACGTCAACCACCAGAGCGCGAGCGCTTCGCACAGCAGCAGCGACTGCGCGATCGTGACGAGCCGCAGCTTGTGCTCGCGGTCCGCAAGCACGCCCGCCGGCAAGGAGAGCAACAAGATGGGAAGCGACCCGATCGACGCGACGAGCCCGACGAGGAAGGCATTGTTCGTGAGCTCGAGCGCCAGCCAGCCCGAGGCCATCGTCTGCATCCACGTGCCAATGAGCGATAGCGTCTGGCCGATCCAGAACAACCGAAAGTTCCGGTGCGTAACGAGCACACGAAACGGGTTGATCGATGGAGCGGAAGCGGGCGACGCGGACGCCGGCCGGACATCTGATGTCGGTCCGGACGTGCGCGGCCCGAGGCCCGGCAGTACGTTACGATAGACCGCGAACAGCGAATCCAGACGAGTCCAGTGCCGCGCGCTCGCCCGCCTTCGGGTCGACGTGGTCTCGTCCCCAGTCCTGATTCCCAAGTCCCTGCTGTTATGCGCTTCCACACCTACTCCAAGTTCAGCCCCGAGTTGGCGGACGCGGTCGATCTGCAGTCGCTGCTCGAGAAGCTCGCTGATTTTCTCTTACAGTCCGGATTCGCCGGCGGACGCATGTCGCACCCCTATTGGGGCGACTTTGGTGGCGACGCCGACCGATCGCTCGAGGCGCTCAAGGAAGCGATCCTTAACGCGCTGATCGAGAGCGGCCAGTTCACCCCCGAAATGCTCCAGGCCCTGCGAGGCGATGGTGATGAGGAGGCGCAGGCGAAGCTCGCCCAACTGCTGGACGACCTCGTGCAGCGCCTCACCGCTGAAGGGTATCTGAACATCGACGCGCCGCCACAGGTTCCGGATACACATCAGCCGCTCGAGGGGCGTGGCAGCCTCGCACACGCCGCGTCGCGCGATGTCCAGTTCAATCTCACCGACAAAGGTATCGACTTCCTCGGTTATCGAACCCTGCGCAATCTGCTGGGGTCACTTGGCAAATCGAGCGTTGGCGCGCACGACACGCCTTACCTCGCAACCGGCATCGAATCCGACGGATGGAGCAAACAATACGAGTTCGGTGATGTGCTGAACCTCGACGTCAATGAAACGCTGAAAAACTCGTTGGCGAGGACAGGCAACATCGGCGTGCCCATCGATCTTGAATATTCGGATCTCATGGTGAGGCAGGCGGAGTACCGTTCGTCGTGCGCGACCGTGCTCATGCTCGATACGTCACACTCGATGATTCTCTACGGCGAAGATCGGTTCACGCCGGCCAAGAAGGTCGCGCTCGCGCTCACGCACCTGATTCGCACACAGTTCCCTGGCGACACCATTCGCGTGGTGCTCTTCCACGACTCGGCGGAGGAGATCCCGCTTCCGACGCTCGCTCACGCCCAGGTCGGCCCGTACCACACGAACACGGCCGAGGGTCTGAAGCTGGCGCGCCGGATCCTGCTCGCGCAAAAAAAGGATATGCGACAGGTCATCATGATCACCGACGGCAAGCCGAGTGCGCTCACAATGCCGAACGGCCAGATCTACAAGAACTCGATGGGCCTCGACGCGACCGTGATTGCGCAGACGCTCAAGGAGGTCTCTAACTGCCGACGTGCGGGCATCATGATCAACACCTTCATGCTCGCCCGCGATCGCGCGCTGGTCGAGTTCGTGAAGCGCGTGTCGGAGATCAGCAAAGGCAAGGCCTACTTCACGAACACGATGACGTTAGGCCAGTTCATCCTCATGGACTTCCTCCGACGGAAGACGAAGACGGTGAGCTAGGGACTAGGGACTGGGGACTCGGCCGGGAGGCTATTTCTGGCGAGGAGGCTTTCCTCGGCAGTAGAAGGTTCCCAGCCGAGTCCCTAGTCCCCAGTCCCGATGTCCCTACACGCCCCCCCTTGCGGGATGTTGCCTGCCCGTTTACTCATACTGACACAATCGATGTCAGTCTCGTGGTGATTTGCGGCGTATTGCGGCCACGTAAAACAAACAGCTAAAAGGCCACGCGTCTCCGCGGCTTTTACTCGCCTCGGGGATTTTTTTTGTCCCTTGGGCGGCGCGGCGGGACGGGTGGACGAGGAGAAGAGCAGAGTGCCACCCGTCGAGCTACGTATTGGTCTCATCGGCTGCGGAACCGTCGGTTCCGCCTTCGCGGCGTCGTTCGCGGACCGCAAGTCCTCGCTCGAGCAGCTGACCGGCAAACGACTGCGCCTCGCTCGCGTGGCGGTGCTCCGTCCACAGCTCCGCGATCCTCGGCTCGCGCCGGCGCCGCTCACCGGCGACGCGGCGGCGCTCGCGGCCGACCCCGCGATCGACATCGTCGTGGAGGCCAGCGGCGCACCTAACGCGGCGGAGTGGCTCCGCACCGCACTCGATCGCGGCGCGGCCGTGGTCACGGCGAACAAGCAGGCGCTGGCTCGGGATACCACGCTGCTGGCGGCCCTCGCCGCTCGCGAGTCACGCCTCCACTGCGAAGGTGCCGTCGCCGCGGCCGTTCCCATCGTTCGCGCCCTGCGCGAGTCGCTCGCCGGCGAAGAGATCCACGCGCTCCGGGGCGTCCTCAACGGCACGACGACCTACGTGCTTGGACGCCTGGAGCAGCAGCGGCCGTTCGACGATGCCGTTTCCGATGCGCAGCGCGAAGGGTTCGCCGAACGTGATCCGTCGGACGACCTGAGCGGCGCCGACGCCGCCGCGAAGCTCGCGATTCTCTGCTCCATCGCGTGGCGCGAGCCGGTCACGCTCGATCGCATCCGCGTTCGCGGAATCGACGCCACGGTGAGCGAGACGATCGACGCCGCACGCGAATACGGCGGGCGCGTTCGGCTCGTCGCGTCGGCCCAGCGCAACGGCCACCTTCACGCGTCCGTCGAACCGCAAGTGCTCGACGGCGCCGATCCTCTCGCGAGCGGGACCGGCGCGCACAACGTCGTCGAAGTTCGCACCGCCCTGGCCGGTACGCTGACCTGGCACGGGGCAGGCGCCGGGGGTCGTTCCACCGCGTCAGCACTCCTCGCCGACACCATCGCCGCCGCGCGAACGCTCGGTCGCGCCCGACCGGCATCATATCCCGCCGGAGCTCTCCGATGACTGCTTCACTTCTCGCCCCAACGGACCAGACCGACCGCCCCGCCGCGTTCAGCGCGCTGTCCCTCGTCTGCGAAAACTGCGGCGCGCGATTCGATCCCGAACCGAGCGCGATCTGCCTAACGTGCCTCGGTCCGCTCGTGCCGGAGTACGATCCGAATCGCTCGCTGCCGAGCCGCGCCGAGATTCAGAGCCGCCCGCGATCGCTGTGGCGATACCGCGAGTGGCTGCCGTTCGATGGCACGCCCACGCTCTCACCGGACTCCGGCTTCACTCCGCTCGTCGAAGCCCCCGAGCTCGCCCGCCGACTCGGCGTCGCTCGACTCTGGGTGAAGAACGACGCCGTCTCGCACCCGACGCTGTCCTTCAAGGACCGCGTGGTGTCCACGGCCATCAACGCCGCGCACGCCTTCGGTCTCGACGTGATCGCGTGCGCATCCACCGGCAACCTCGCGAACGCCGTCGCGGCGCACGCCGCGCGAGCGGGTAAAGCGGCGTGGATATTCATTCCGCACGATCTGGAGTCGGCAAAGGTGCTCGCGACGGGCGTCTTCGCGCCGAAGCTCGTCCGCGTCCGCGGCAACTACGACGACGTGAATCGGCTCTGTGCGCAGGTGGCAGACAACTTCGGCTGGGGCGTCGTAAACGTGAACCTCCGGGCGTACTATGGCGAAGGCTCCAAGACCATGGCGTTCGAGATCATCGAGCAGCTCGGGTGGCGCGCACCGACGGCAGTCGTCGCCCCAATGGCTGGCGGCGCTCTGGCGACCAAGCTGCATCGCGGCTTTCGGGAGTTCGCCGGGGCGGGCCTCTTCGAGCAGGCACTGCCGCGCCTCTACGGCGCGCAGGCCGCGGGGTGTGCGCCGATCGTTAGGCTCGTCGAGCGCGGCAGCGGCCGGATCGAGCCGGAGATCCCTGCGACGATCGCCCGATCGCTCGCCATTGGCAACCCGGCCGACGGCCTGACCGCCGCGCGTGGCATCGCGGACACGGGCGGCTGGGCGGCGGCCGTCAGCGATGCCGACCTCGTGGCTGGCATCCGCCTGCTCGCCGAGACGACAGGAATCTTCACCGAGACGGCGGGCGGCGTCACGACCGCCGCGGCGCTGCACCTGGCGAAAACCGGACGCCTCGGCCCGACGGACGAGGTTGTCCTCTGCATAACGGGCAATGGCCTGAAGACCCTCGACCCACTCGTCGATGCGCTCCCACCTGCTCCGCTGATCGCGCCCAAGCTGAAGGAAGTGGCGGCGCTGGTTGAAGCGGCGTGAACCTAACGATCCCAACAACACATCCTATGTCGCTCACCATCTCACTTCCCAGCGTGCTTTCCCGCCTCACCGATGGCAGCCGATCGCTTTCCGCGTCGGGCAACACCGTGGGCGAAGCCGTCGCCGACGTCACCCGTCGCTTCCCGTCCCTTGCCCCTCGTCTCGTCGATGACGCCGGGCAGCCGTATCCGTTCGTGACCTTCTATCTCAACGACGAGGACATCCGCTTCAGTGGCGGCTTCACCGCGTCGGTTCGCGACGGCGACGAGCTCACCATTGTCTCCGCGGTCGCGGGAGGGTGACATGACTGCCACGCTCACCACTCCGGGCGCTCGATCGCGTGGGGCGCCAACGCTCGACCGCAACGAGTTGCTGCGCTACGGCCGTCACCTGCTCCTCCCCGAAGTCGCGATCGACGGGCAGCGCAAGCTCAAGGCGGGGCGCGTTCTGATCGTCGGCGCCGGAGGGCTGGGATCGCCCGCCGCGCTGTACCTGGCCGCCGCCGGTGTCGGCACCATCGGGCTCGTCGACTTCGACATCGTCGAGGTCACGAACCTCCAGCGACAGCTGCTGCACGGGACGAGCGACGTCGGGCGCTCCAAGCTCGATTCGGCGCGTGACCGCATTCACGACACCAATCCGCACGTCAAGCTCGAGCTGCACGCCACGCGGCTCACGTCCGACAACGCGCTCACGATCATCCGTGAGTACGACGTCGTGCTCGATGGCACCGACAACTTCGCAACCCGGTATCTCGTCAACGACGCGTGCGTGCTGCTTGGCAAGCCTAACGTGTACGGCAGCATCTTCCGCTTCGACGGCCAGGCCTCCGTCTTTGCGACCGCCGACGGGCCGTGCTATCGCTGCATTTATCCGGAGCCGCCGCCACCAGGGCTGGTTCCGAGCTGCGCGGAAGGCGGCGTGCTCGGCGTGCTTCCCGGGCTGGTCGGGACCGTGCAGGCCACCGAGGCGATCAAGCTCCTGCTCGGGATCGGCAAGCCGCTCACCGGCCGTCTGCTACTGGTGAATGCGCTCGACGCCGAGTTCCGGTCGGTCCGCGTGCGGCGCGACCCGTCGTGCCCCGCGTGTGGAACGCGGGAGCTCCAATCCCTCGTCGACTACGACCAGTTCTGCGCAACGAGCGGCGGCGATGGCGCCGGACTCGATGCCGTTCCGCAGATCGAACCGCGCGAGCTCGCCATCCGGCGCGCGTCGGGCGAGGCCATTCAGCTCGTCGACGTGCGCGAGCCGCACGAGTGGGAGATCGGGCATATCGACGGCTCGACACTCATTCCCCTCCACCGCCTGAGGGACCGGCTGCGTGAGCTCGACGCGGCGGCGCCCGTCGCCGTGATATGCAAGGGTGGGACGCGCAGCGCGCTGGCCACCCGCGATCTGATCGACGCGGGCTTCGGGCGTGTGTGGAGCGTGAGCGGCGGAATTCTGCGATGGTCGCGCGAGGTGGACGCCGACATCCCGGAATATTGAGGTCGGCGACGGAGGGTCCTCGCCAGGCGCTTGGAGGCGACCCGCGCGTAATATTGGCGATGCCTCGCGCACCTCGCACTCGCTCAGCTATCGAGATCGATCCCGCAAGACGCCGCGAGTTCTCGCGGCGTCTTCGCGCGTGGTTCCGGAATCACGGACGCGATCTGCCGTGGCGGCGCACGCGTGATCCATACCGCGTCCTCGTGTCCGAGCTCATGCTGCAGCAGACGCAGGTGTCTCGCGTCGTGGATTATTACGAGCGCTTTCTCGCTCGCTTCCCCACGCTCGATCACGTCGCCGAAGCGCCGCGGCGGAGCGTGTTGAAGTCGTGGGCGGGATTGGGATACTACGCTCGCGCGAGGAACCTCCACGCCCTCGCTCGCCACGTCGTTCGCGACGGGGGAGCCATTCCGGACGATCCGGAAAGGCTCCGTACGCTTCCCGGAATCGGCGCGTATACAGCGGGCGCTGTCGCGTCGTTTGCCTACGAGCGGCGCGCGGCACTCGTGGACACCAACGTCGCGCGGGTGCTCCATCGCGTCTTTCTCCCCGCGGTCGATCCGAAGTCTTCACGAGGCCAGCGCGCGACCTGGGCGATAGCCGAACAGCTGCTGCCGCGTACCGGACCACACGCCTGGGTTCACAACCAGGCCCTGATGGAGCTCGGCGCCCTGATCTGCACGGCCCGCGTTAGGCACTGCGACCGGTGCCCGGTTGCGCGGCTCTGCGCAACCCGGCTCGCCGACCGCTAACCAACCGTCGCTACGCGCGCTTTGCCGGACTTCTTGCGATAGTCGAGCGCGGACTTGTACGGCCGCTCGTCGTAGCCCGTATAGACCTGACGGGGCCGCGCGATTTTCTGCTCCTTGTCCAGCAACATCTCCTCCCATTGGGCCAACCAGCCCGACGTCCGCGCGACCGCGAACAGCACGGTGAAGAAGTCCGTGGGGAATTTCATCGCCCGGTAGATCAGTCCCGTGTAGAAGTCGACGTTGGGGTACAGCTTCCGCGACACGAAGTAGTCGTCGCTCAGGGCGATGCGTTCCAGCTCGAGGGCGATCTCGAGGTCGCGATCCATGCCGACGGCGTCGAACACCTCGTTCGCGAGCTGCTTCACGATCTTCGCGCGAGGGTCGTAGCTCTTGTAGACACGATGGCCGAATCCCATCAGCCGACCGCCCTTGCCGCTCTTCACCTCGCTGATGAAGGTCGGCACGTTCTTCACCGAGCCAATCTCTTCGATCATGCGCAGGACGGCTTCATTGGCGCCGCCGTGCAACGGCCCGTAGAGCGCCGCGACACCAGCAGCCACCGCCGAGAAGGGATCGACGTGCGACGAACCGACGGCGCGGACGGCGTTGGTCGAGCAGTTCTGCTCGTGATCGGCGTGCAGGATGAACAGGACCTCGATCGCCTTCGTGAACACGGGGTTCGCCTCGTACTTCGGCTCGCTCATGCGAGCGATCATCGACAGGAAGTTCTCCGAGTACGACAGGTCGTTGTCCGGGTAGATGAACGGCAGCCCCTTGTTGTGGCGGTAGATGAACGCCGCCAGCGTCGGAACCTTCGCGAGCAGCCGGATGATCGAGATGTACCGCTGGTCCGGATCGAAGATGTTCTTGGCTTCCGGATAGAACGACGACAGTGCGGCGATGCTGCTGCACAACATCGACATCGGGTGCGCGTCGTAGCGAAAGCCCTCCAGGAACCGCTTGATGTTCTCGTGCACGTACGTGTGGAACGTGATGTCGTGCACCCATCCCTCGTACTGCTGCTGGTTAGGCAGCTCGCCGTTGCGGAGCAGCCACGCCACCTCGAGGAAGCTCGCACGCTCGGCGAGCTGCTCGATGGGGTAGCCGCGATAGCGCAGAATCCCCTTGTCGCCGTCGATGAACGTGATCGCGCTTCGGCACGACGCCGTGTTCATGAACGCCGGATCGTAGCTCATGAGACCGAAGTCGTCGCCGTCGGTCTTGATCTGTCGCAGGTCATTGGCGCGAATCACGCCGTCGGCAATGGGGGCCGTGTACGTCTTGCCCGTTCGAGTGTCGCGAATCTCCAGGGCATCAGTCGCCGCCGGCGCGCCAACCGCTTCCGTCTTCGTCATGCCGCGTTCTCCCTCAAGCGATCTCGGGTCTGTGATAGCGTGCGGGTGAAAGCTAGCGAACCACCGCGGCGAACGGCATTGCCGCCCGCCCCGCGGGTGGTCTCTACCCGCCGTCAAGGCTGGCCGGTCTATTGACCCGGTGGGACGCCGGGCGCCCGAGGCAGCTCAGGCGTTCACGCCCCGTGCGATGGCTTCGAGCACCTTGTCGCCGAAGCGGTCGACCTCGTCCAACGTCGTGTAGACGTTAGGCGTGATGCGCAGCCCGTTGAACTCGGCGTGGATGATCGGCGTCGTGATGATCCGATGCTTCGTCCACAGCCACCCCTGCAGCTTTGCGCTGTCGATCCCGTCCACGTTGAAGAGCCCGATCCCGCCGGCCTGCTTCCCGTCGAGAGGGGTGAGCACGCGCACGCGGGAGCTCTCCGCCAGGAGACGCTTCGCCCACCGGTCTCGGAGATAGCGAAGCCTCGCGACCTTTCGCTCGCCACCGATCGCGCGGTGAAACGCGAGCGCCGCAGCAATCGCGTTGTGGTTCGCGGCGGGGTGGGTTCCGATCTCCTCGTACTTTCGGATGTCCTGATCCATGCTGGCCGGCGCCGCCATGAGCGGCCACAGCGACTTTTGCTTCGACCGGCGAACGTACAGGAACCCCGTGCCGATCGGCGCGAGGAGCCATTTGTGCAGGCTGGTACCGTAGTAGTCGCAGCCCAGCTCATCGCGCGTGAACGGGAAATGCGCGAAGGCATGGGCGCCGTCCACGAACACTTCGATCCCCTTCTCTCGCGCCATCGCGACGACCTTCGCGACCGGAAGGATCTGCCCCGTCAGGTTGGTGATGTGCGTGATCTCGATCACGCGCGTGCGAGGGGTGATCGCCTCGCGAAACTGGTTGACGACGTAGTCGTCGGACGGTGGCGGCACGGTGAACTTGATCTGCTTGACCACGATCCCTTCGCGGCGCGCGCGCTGATCCCACGATGTCAGCATGCGCGGGTAGTTCTGTGTCGTGACGATGACCTCGTCGCCCCGCTTGAGATCGAGCCCGAAGATCATGGTCTCGTTCGACTCCGAGGCGTTCCGAGTGATCGCCATTTCCTCGGCGTCGCACCCGAACTCCTTCGCGAGCTCGCGACGCACGCTCTCGATCCGCGGCTCCAGCACGCTCCACATGTGCTCCACCGGCGCCTCGTTCGAGAAGCGCAGATCGCGGATCATCGCCTCGAGCACGTGCGAGGGCGTGGGACTCACCCCGCCGTTGTTCAGGTTGATCAGCGTGCGGTCGGCGTCGAACGCCCGTTGGATCTCCGACCAGTAGACTTCGTCCTCCGCGAGCGGGAGCGCGGGGCGCCCGCCAGCGACCTGCTCCGCCCGCAACACCGACGCGAGCGCATTCGAACGGAAGACGGGCACCGCCAGCCCAGCGCGGGCGAGCGTGGAGATGAAGGCGCGTCGGTCGGACATAACGGGAACCGGGAACGGGAAACCGGGGTGACTGCGGTCGCGCACGACTTCGCGCGCGCGTTTAACCTGAGTGACGAGTTAGGCGCCGTCCAGTCTCGGCGTACCTCGGTTCCCGGTTCCCGGTTCCCGGTTCCCGGTTGCCGGCGCGCACCTCCGACGCGTCGCCTACAGTCGCGAGCCCTGCGGGAGGTCGAGCACGAAGTGAAATCGTGTCCCCTTCTCGAGCTCCGTCTCCACTCCGAGCTCGCCGCCCATGGCAGCGATGAGCTTCTTGCAGATCGATAATCCAAGACCCGCGCTCGAGAACGCATAATCGCCCGTGATCTGACGCTGGCGAAATGCCTCGAACAGGTTGGACATGACGTGCGGTGGGATACCGCGCCCCGTGTCCTTGACCGAAAACTCGACGCGGCTGCGGTCCATCTGCTTGCACGTCACGTCGACGGAGCCGGCATTCGTAAACTTGATCGCGTTCGTCGCAAGGTTCAGCAGAACGCGATTGAGGGCAGCCTGGTAGCCGACTCGCAGGTCCGCTTCCGGACCCACGCATCGCACGACGAGACGTTTCTCTTCCGCCATCGGTCGAAGAATGTCCATGATCGACTGCAGGACATCGGAGACGAGAAACGGCATGCGCGGTTGGTCCATCAGCGTCGTGCCGCCACGCGCGAGCTCGATCACGTCGCCAGCGAGCGCGCTCAGACCGAACGCGGCGGAGTATACGAGTCCGAGTTGTCGCTCCTGAATCGGCGTCAGCGTGCCGCCCGACCCGTAGCGCAGCCGCTCTGCGAGAATGAGAATCGACCCGAGCGGCGAGCGCATGTCGTGCGCCATCTCGACCACGAGCTGCTGTGCGTCCTGCCCGGAGAGCCGCGCGGCAAACCGATGCGCCGCGTCCTGGTCGATCGATTGCTGCACGCGCTCCATTGCCTTGATCACATCCAGCACGCTCGCGTCGCCGGCCGATACCATCTCGGGCGACTCGGTTCGTTCCAGGAACGCACGGCGCAACAGCTCGAGCGTTCGACGCACCGGCACGAACGGCGGGAACGCGACGAGCCTAACGGCGTCGCCGCTGAGCGCCTGCCTAACGTTGTCGGCCAGGGCATTGACGGTCGTGCGCACATCCGCGGCCGACGTTGCCCCATGTTCGGTGTGAGGCCACTCGGCACAGACGTCTGCGACCGCCACCGTGAGCGCCCGCGACACGGCGCTCGAAGCGACCGATTCGGAGGCGCGCGCCCCCGAATCGATCACTGCAGTTGCACGTGAGGTTGGTTTCGGTGCTTTCGACCGCGACACGCGACCTGGTTCGAGACGTGAGCTCACTCGTCCACGGCGCCGCCGAACTCATCCCGGCGGAAGCCATGCTTTTCCATGAGTCGGTACAGCGTCGTACGGTCGATGCTCGCGAGCCGAGCCGCCTTCGACATGTTCGAACCGGCCCGCGCGATCAGCTGCGTCAGGTATTCCTTCTCGAAATGGGCAACGAGCTTCTCCTTGGCCAGGTGGAAGCTCTCCGTCATGATGCTGATCGGAAGCCCCGTCGCCGTCGCCTGAGGCGCCGCCGCGTCATCATAGAGCGGGACGTCGTCCGGCTGCACACCCTGACCGGGCTCGGCCAGCACGGCCAGCTGTTCGACGACGTTCTGCAGCTCGCGCACGTTGCCGCGCCATGGGCGCGACCGGAGAAAATCGACCGCCGCCTCTGTGAGTCGTGGCGCCGCCTCGCCCGGCTGCCGATGGCGTTCCCAGAAGTGCGTGAGGAAATGGTTCGCGAGCAACGGGATGTCCTCGAGGCGCTTTCGGAGCGGCGGCAGCTTGATCGGCACGACACGAAGGCGGTATAAGAGATCCTCGCGAAGCGTTCCCTTCGCCACGCACTCGGCCGGGTCCCGGTTCGTCGCCGAGATGAACCGGACGTCCACAACGGCGTCCTGCTGCTCGCTCCCGACGCGGCGCACGACGCCGTCCTGCAAAACGCGCAGGAGCTTCGCCTGCAGCGGCAGCGACATCTCGGTGAGCTCGTCGAGGAACAGCGTTCCGCCATTCGCGATTTCGAGAAGTCCCGGCTTGTCACGATCAGCGCCGGTGAATGCGCCCTTGCGATGGCCGAACAGCTCACTCTCGAGCAGCCCCTCGGGCAGCGCCGCGCAGTTGATCGGAACCACCTGACGACTCGCGCGGCGGCTATGCTGGTGGATGAACTGGGCGATGAGCTCCTTGCCGGTTCCGCTCTCGCCCATGATCATGACCGAGGCATCCGTGCTGGCGACGCGCCGGGCGAGGTCGACTGCCTTACGGAATGCCGGTGAAACACCGAGAAGCGTGAGCTTGTCGCTGTTCCCGTTCTGCTTCAGGAGCTGAATGCGAAGATCGCGCGTCTCGCGGGCGACCATGACGGCGTGGGAGGCGCGTCCGATCAGCACCTGGAGATGCGTCGCCGAGAACGGCTTGGGCAGATAGTCCCAGGCACCGGCGCGCAACGCCTCGATGCTCGTCGTGACGCTCGGGTTTCCGGTCATCACGACCACGATCGTCTCCTTGTGTGCGGAGAGCGTCGCGCGAAGGATTTCCATCCCGGACACGGGCGTCATGTACAGATCGACGAGTACGATGTCGAACTTGCGGCGGCGCACGAGGTCGAGCGCCTCGTCCCCGCGGCCGAGCGTGGTCACGTTGAATCCGTCCATCTGCAGGACGCTGGCGCACCCTTCCCGAAGGGTGCGGTCGTCGTCCACGATCAGCAGACTGAGACTCGACTTGACTTCTGCCGAGATGGACAACGGGTCTCTGGCAGTCTCGCTATCTCCTGCGGCGAGTGAGCGCCCCGAATCGCCAAGAACCGCAGCCGAAGTCGACATCCACAAACTCCTTTGAGCAGAGAGGCGCACATGCGGCGGGATCCCCGCGGCGCACCGATGTTCTTCAGGATTCGATCACCGTAACCAAGTCGCCACGCGATCGCTATTGTGACAACGAGCGATGCTGACTCATCTGTATGACGACCATGCTGTCCGGACACAACGAAAAAATGCTGCCAACAAGCTACAGCATAGCGGTGTGGCCACACTGGTTGTGTATCACATCCGACACCGTGTGCTGCATCACAACGACATGCGAAGGTAATTGCCGCGTTCGGGGCAGGCCGAAATACCCACGAAAACGCGCGCCGAGGCCTTCAAGAGCACGCTCGAGCGTGGGCCTGATTTTGCGGAACAGGGTCGCGTCCACTTGTCGGGAACCAGCGCGTGCGACATGGGTCACACGGCGCTTTGCTAGTTTGTGATAGACTTGGGTTAACCTCCGTCACGCCCTCAACCGTCTCGAATGTCCGGATCTCTCGTCCCATCGACGTCCCCGTCCATGGAGGTCGGCCCCGAAGGGGGTCAGGCCGCTCTACAGAGCTGGGGCCCGCCGGCCCAGCCGGCCGCGCAAGCCCAGGGCGCCATGAGCCTCGGACGCTATGTCTCGGCGCTGAAGCGGTACAAATGGCTGATCGCGATCATGACACTGGTGGGCGTGGCGGGTGGTGTCGTCGCAACGAAATTCATCACCCCGACCTACCAGGTCGACACCACGATCGTCATCGGTGAGTCGCCAGACCCCAAGGGCCCCGTCCGCCCGCAGGTGACCTTGCGCGAGGAGGCATGGCGCGAGCTGCTCTTGAGCTTCGCGATCCTGGATCCCGTGGCCCGGCAATCCGGCTCCTACCTCACGCCGAAGTCCGAGGCCGATTCAGCGATTTTTCGCAACTTCGAGCCGACCTCGGACCTCCAGGCCGGTGAGTACATGCTGACCGCCAACAAGGGGACGAAGAAATACGATCTCGCGGCAAAGCGCGCACGTTCCACGGCCGTCGTCGAGAGCGGAACGCTCGGCGATTCCGTCGGACGCACGGTCGGCTTCGCCTGGCTGCCTAACGCAGACGCGGTCGCCGCGCGGAGCCCGGTGAAATTCGAGGTCAAGACGCCGCGCGAGGCGGCGGCTGATCTTCGCAGTCGCCTGAGCGTCTACCTCCCGCCCGAGAGCCGGTTCATCAAGGTCTCGTTGCGGGGTAAACGGTCGCAGCCGCTCGCGGTCGAGATGAACTCGATCCTCCGGGAGTTCGTCGCGGAGGCGGCGGCGTTGAAGAAGAAGAATCTCACCGATCAGCGCATCGCCCTCAACGAGCAGCTCGAGCAGTCGAGCGCCAGCCTGCAGAACCTCGAGCGGCAGTTGAAGGAGTTCGAGGTCAAGGTCGCCGTCGAACGCCCCAAGGGCCTGCCGATGCTGCCCAACGGGTTGATCATTCAGGATCCGGCGTCCGCCAGCTTCTTCACCCTGAAAGTCCAGAGTGAGACGGCGCGCCGCGACCGCGAGGCCGTCCAGTCGCTGCTCGGGTCCGGGCAGACCGCTCGGGTCACGCCCGAGCAGCTCCTGAGCATCCCCAGTCTGCTCGTTTCGTCTCCGGACCTGAAGGCAGCCGTCGACGAGCTCACGAAGGCCGAGGCGGACCTTCGAACGCTTCGGTCGCGCTACACCGAGCAGATGCCGCTCGTGATCGCGAAGGCGCAGGAAGTCGAGCGGATGAAAACTCAGACGCTTCCGTCCATCACCCGCCAGGTGCTCGAGCAGCTCGGCCGGCAAGAGACCGAGCTCGATCGACGCATTGCCGCCGCGTCGTCGGACATGCAGCGGATCCCGGCAACGTCGATCGAAGAATCCCGGCTGACTCGTGAACGCGATCTCGCGGCAACGCTCTATGCCGACATCAAGGGCCGATATCAGCTCGCGCAGCTCGCGGAGGCGAGCGCCATTCCTGACGTGAGCGTGCTCGATTCCGCTGTCGCGCCGCTCAAGCCAACCAGCAACACCGCCCCGATGATTCTTCTGATGGTCATCGGCGGGTGCCTGGGCCTCGGGATCGTGCTGGCCTTTCTGCTCGACCTGCTCGACAAGCGGTTCCGGTATCCGGAGCAGGCAACCCACGAGCTCGGGCTCGACATTCTCGGAACCATCCCGACGATTCGTCGCGGCAAGAATGGCGCGACACGGATGGAGGACGAAGCGCAGCTCGTCGAAGCATTCCGCGGACTGCGGCTCAACGTGCGCAACGCCGCGAACGGGAGCGGGCCGGTGACGGTCGCGATCTCCAGCCCGGGCCCCGGCGACGGCAAGTCGCTCATTTCGTCGAACCTCGCCCTCGCGTTTGCCGAGGCCGGCTATCGCACGCTGCTGATCGACGGCGACATTCGGCGCGGACAGCTCCACTCGACGTTCGGCGTGCCGCAGCGACCCGGCCTCGTCGATCACCTCACTGGGGACATCGTCGTCGAAGACGTCATTCGCGAGACCTCGCATGGGAACCTGTTCCTGATTCCCTGCGGGACGCGCCGGCATCGCGGGCCGGAGCTGCTCGCCGCGGATACGACGGTGAAGATGATCCGTGCGCTCCGGTCGCGGTTCGACGCGATCATCGTCGATACCGCTCCGCTTGGCGCCGGCATCGATCCCTACGCGTTAGGCTCCGCGGCGGGCACGATGATGCTGGTGCTTCGAACCGGGCAGACCGACCGAAAGCTCGCCCAGGCCAAGCTCACGACGCTCGACCGATTGCCCGTCCGGTTGATCGGTGCCGTCGTCAACGACGTGCAAGCCGAGGGGATGTACAAGTACTACGCGTACCTCGATGGGTACGGGACGGTCGACGAGGATGAGGAACCCCGGCTCGTGCAGGCCGGAGGGGCGTCGCTCCCGTCGCGTACCAACTGAGCGGAGTGCTCGGGAATACAACAAGCGGGGCCGATCGACCTCAAGTCGATCGGCCCCGCTTCGGTGGTGGAGGCCGCCGCGCTACGCGCCGGCCCGGAGCCAGTGCTCAATGCACGAATCGGAGCGGCACGTCCTCGAATGCCGTGATCTGCGCGCTCTCGCTCCCCTTCACGTGCCGAAGCGCCGTCGCGGCTCGTAGCAGCAATTCCACCGCATCGACCGACGACTCGGCGAAGTTCGGGACCGCGCAGTACCCGGCGCGCAACTGAATCGCGTTGTCGCCCGCGAATGGCGCGGACTGGACTGTCTCCTGGATTCGCTCCACCAGTCGCACGGCACCCGGCGCGGCGGTGGACGGCGCAATGATGCCGAACTCGGAGCGGCCGAGGTGCCCGATGACGTCGGACACGCGGGCCGTCCGCCGGAAAATGTCGCCGAGGTGCTCGGCGATGCGGTGGGCGATTTCGTTCGCATCACGGTCGTCGACGGCCTCGTTAGGCATCACCGAAACGGCAACGCACGCCAGCGGGGCACCTCGCCGCGACGCATCCGCGCCAAGCTCCTGCGCGCGACGGGTGAGCCCACGAACGTTGTAGAGGCCCGTATCACGATCCAACAGGCTGTCATCGTGACACTGATCGAGCTCGCGCTTCGACGCGATGAACGTCTCCAACTTGAGCAGCAACTGGTCCGCGTCGATCGGGTCGGTACAGTACTCCCACGCGCCCGCGCGGTACGCCTCCAGCCGCTCGGCCCGGGCAGCCGGGCCGGATGTCGTGACGATGATCGGCGTGCTGACGGAGAACCGCGAGTCCTGCCGCAACAGTCGACATACCTCGACGCCGCCAATATCCGGCATCCCCGAGTCGATTACAATCGCGTCGGGATGCGTTCGCCACGCGAGGTCAATCGCCTGTCGACCGGTATGCGCCCGAACGACTGCATAGCCCTGCGGTCCGAGGATGCTTTCGAGTGAGCGGGCAGACCATTCCTGGTCGTTCGCGATGAGAACGAGCGGAGGTGCCGTGGTCTTATCGATGTCGAGCATGCACTCTCAGTCAATGCAGAAGGTTCGCAACCGCCAGCGCAGTCGCGCACTGTGACCCAGCTCACCACGCTCCGTTGTCGTTGCAGAACTCGTGCAGCTAGGGTAGCGAATTTGAAGCTGTTGACGCCCCATGACTTACGCTGTTTTCGGGGTATTGACCGAGATGGTTTTGCGGCTCGGTCGCTACACTTTCGATGGAAATGCGTTACCAAGGCCACAACTTGGCGACGAGTCGGCGGGGCAACTTATTGGTTATGCGAAGTTTCCTGGCTGGTTCGCGCGTCAATATCATGAGGACCGGCGAGAAGTCCCGACCCGCAGAGTTCCGAAGTTACGACCCCAAGCATTCGAGAACTGTGGGAAACCCGCCAGAGGGTGTTGTATACGCACGACAACCTCGAACCTTGCTGGCGGGCGACTTGCTTGGAAAGCATGATCAATTTGGTGGTGAGCCGTGACTTACGGCCTCGATGCAATGTCCACACACTAGCACGAAGGCTGCAAAGGGGTCTTCGCAATGATTATCGACATGACTTCAGCTCGACGGCTTTTCTGGATCCGCCCATCACGGTTAGGCACGGTTGCGGGCGTTGCATTCGGAATCCTGGTGTTGCCGCTCCTGGCTGGCGCCGCTCGCGCGCAAACGACGACCGTTACGCCAGCCAAGCCCATTCCGACGCCGGCCAGCGTGAGTCCGCAACGGGCCACGCTCACCGAAGCCGCCGAGAATTTCGAGAGGGCGTCGCATACCGAGAAGGACGCCAACAAACGCGCCGAGTATCTCTGGCAGGCGCAGGTCATTCGAAAGCGACTGGCCGAGGGCGATTTTCAAACGGGGCACCGCGTGCTGCTGTTCGTCACCGGTGACAGCGTTCTATCCGACACGTTCACAGTGATGTCGGATCAGAAGTTGCAGTTGCCAAATCTCCCTGAGATTTCGCTCGCCGGTATTTTGGATTCCGAACTTCAAGGCTATCTGGCAACCCAGTTGGCCAAGTATATTCGGGACCCCTCGGTACGCGCTCAGGCGCTGTTGCGGGTGCAGGTCAGTGGAGACGTAGCCAAACCGGGGTTCTACTCGATTCGCACGGACACGCCTGTCACCGACGTGGTCATGAATGCCGGTGGCCCTTCGCAATCTGCCGAGATGGACAAGATGGAGCTGCGTCGCGGGACAACCACCGTCGTCCATCGTGGCGGAATCCAGACGGCGATCCAGAAAGAGCTCACGATGAGTGACATCGGGGCCCGGTCTGGTGATGAGCTCTACGTTCCGGCAAAGCCGAGCACCAACCGTTGGCAGAAGGTGGCGGCGGTTACCGCGAGCCTCATGGGAATCGTTTGGGCCATGGCATACTTCAACAGGCGTTGACGTTCGATCTTTTTATCCGATCTTGTTAGGAGAACTTAAGAACCTGCGGTAACCTCGAGAGGATATGGAGTCCTACCAGCACCTTGCAGATCACGTCAGCGTCCGCGTTCCGACGCCCGGAACACGGCGTTCGCGAAGACCTGAGACTGTCGATGGAAAGGCGATCGAACGTACGCGGTCGATCGAGACAGTTCGAGAAGTCGACAGCGCCGAACCCGTCCTCGATGTGGTCCCGCGTGAGCGCTCGGACCGATTGAACCGCGCCGTAAATCTGGTGCTCGGCGGCATCGCCCTCGCCGTGCTGTCGCCGTTCTTCGTGCTTGTCGCCATCGCGATCAAGCTCTCGTCTCGCGGGCCGATCTTCTACACGCAGACGCGTGTCGGCATCGACCGGCGCGGACGACGCGAGCTCGCGATCCGCGAACGCCGGCTCCAGGACCTCGGCGGCGCGGCGTTCACGATCTACAAGTTCCGCTCGATGTACGTGAACGCCGAAGGCAAATCGGGTGCGGTGTGGGCCACCGTGAACGACCCGCGTGTCACGCCGCTCGGCCGATTCATGCGCAAGTTCCGAGTCGACGAGTGGCCACAGCTCATCAACGTCGTCAACGGCGACATGAACCTTGTGGGCCCGCGGCCGGAGCGTCCCAGCATCGTCGCGCGTCTACGCGAAGACATTCGCGAATATCCGCTGCGTCAGCGCGTGAAGCCCGGGATCACCGGGCTGGCGCAGATCAACCTGAGCTACGACTCGTGTATCGACGACGTGCGCGCGAAGGTTCGCTACGACCTCGAGTACCTGCGTCGCCAGAGCCTGGCCGAGGACCTGCTGATCATGGCGAAGACAGTCCCGACGATGGTGCTGAAGGTTCGCGGCTGGTGAGCCAGGATTGAGGGACGGGGATTAGGTTACGAGGCCCGCATGGTTTGAAACCATGCGGGCTTCTTGTTTCCGCCACCTGGATCGTGACAGCACGGACGACTCTGACGCGCCGCATGCGCCGCGTGCGCGATCATCTGACGTTAGGCGCCGGCAGCCTGGGCGCCACATCGGCGGTATTCGCGGCGATCGAATCAGACGACCCGGTGTTTCGCGCGAGCATCGCGACGGCGTATGTCGCGCTGGGTCTCTTCCTCGTCACGCTTGCCTTCGGCCCGTACGCCGCGCTGAGAGGTCGCCGCTACCCCGTCAGCACCGACATTCGTCGGGATTTCGGGATCTGGACCGCGCTGGTCGCGATCGTTCACGTCGTCGTGGGCCTGCAGGTGCACCTGCGCGGCAAGATGTGGGAGTACTTCGTGCATTCGGTAAAAGGCACCGTGCTGCCCCGGATTGACCCCTTTGGCGCGGCAAACTACACGGGCCTGGCTGCGATCCTCATTCTCGCTGTACTTCTCGCTACGTCCAACGACGCGTCGCTGCGGGGCCTCGGAACCGGCAGGTGGCGGTCCCTTCATGCACTGGTCACGTGGTGCTTGGCGCTCACCCTGCTCCACGCGGTCATCTATCAGTTCATTGAGAAGCGACGATGGGAGACGGTTTTGCTGCTGCTGGCGGTGTCCGTCGCTGTCGTGTGGGTGCGGATTGCCGGAGCCCGTCGCGTCGCGGGCCGCTGATGCGAATTGACCGCTGTCTTCTTCGGTGAACACTCCGGAAAAAAAAGAGCGGGGCGGCTGTCGCCGCCCCGCTCTTCATGCGTGTAATCCCTCAACAATTAGCAGTGCGGCCAACCCTGGAACGTGCCTTCGTTGAAGGCGCTCAGGGTGTTGATCAAGTTGCTGATCTGGGTGTTCGTCAGGGAGGTCGTAAGCACCGTCCCCGTCACGGTCGTGCCGGCCTGCGCAGCCGCGATAGCGTCCTGAACTGCCTGCGGTCCACCTGCGCCGCCGTTCTCCAGCGCCGCAAGGAGCTGCTGGTAGAGGTTCAGCAGGTTGTTCGGGCCGACGAAGCTGACCGAGCCCGTCTTGTTGGGCTGCGCAGCGAAGAACGCGGCTTCGACATCGATCGTGAGTCCGTCGACGCCAGTGAGCGTCGCGTTCTTGCTCTGATACCAGCCCTTCGTGTACGTGCAGCCGGTCGGGGGCGGCGTGAAGACGTTGTTGTACGTGATCACGAAGCCGTGGAAGTGGTTGACGAACAGGTCACCGCCGTTCGTATAGACGCAATCCTCGGGCGGGTTGAGCGTGACACCATCCAGCTGATAGCCGCGGAACCGGCACGCGGTGATCGAGAAGGTCGTGTTCGGAGCGGCCTGCTCGGTGATCGTAATATGCGAGCCGCTGCCGCTCGGGCTGTTATCCCGGGCTACCTCGAGGCACTTGCCAGTCGCGATGGTCTGGTTGGATGCCACACCGCTTGCCGGGTCGACGTTCGGACCTTCGGTCGTGCGCGTGAACACGAACGATCCACCGACGTTCCCGGTCTTACAAACGATGACAACGCCCGGCGCCGCTTCGGGCGCGGGACCATCAGTAATGTCACCGATGGCGAAGCTCGGCGTGGAAACGACCGCCGCCGGGGCGGTCGGCGAATCCGAGCACGCTGCGAGAAACGCGATTCCCAACGAGGCGCCAGCTGCGAGCGCCGCCTTCCGGTTCATGCGCATGTCTTCCCCCTCACTCGTGTGGTGTGGTGCCTACAACCAGATTGCGTTGAAGAGAACGTCCCCCAGCGCGTCGCATGACCGTGACATGGAGCGTGAGTGACCAGGTACTGCGAATTCGATTCACATCACCTCGCTTGGCGCCGCGAGGTTACGGAATCGGGGTGTCCTATGGCACAAAGCGTTCCGCATCGGCCACCACTCGCGCCTGCCTATCGAGTGAAAAGATTCTGGACGCTTGCAGTTATCTGGCGGTTAAATCCGGCCCATCACGGGGCTAAATCAACGCCTAGCGAGTCGCCTCGCACCGCGCAGCGCGCTCTGCAGGTCGGATTGTCCGGTGGCACGTTGTCGCGTGCGTCCAGCACCTGATGTTGGAGCAATGCGGCGGTTCTCGACCTAGTGGCACCAACTCCACAGGACGTCGGCGATCAGCCGATGAGCGCTGCGCTCAGCGAGGCGAGGATGCGATCGCGCGCGCACGCCACATCGACAACGCTTGCGGGCGAGAGCGGCGCCGGTCGCTCGCGGCGCGTAGCCGCATAGAACTGGCGAATGAGCTCGGTCAGCCCCGGATATGCGAGCTCACGTCGCAATGCACGTCGCGCCAAATTGACCGACGCGGCGCCGAAGGTCTCTCCCGCGACCATGAACGGCTGAGTCAATTTCGTTCGACGCGACACGGCGCTCTCACGCCTAACGGCAAAGCCATGGAAGAGGTCCGCGGTCGCCGAGCCTGAACTGCCGAGCACGTGCAACACGTTCTCCGTCGGACGGCTGTGAGCCGAGATCGCTATGCTTACGATGGTGTCCGAAACGGTCGTGATCGCCCGTAGCTCGCCCGGGACAGGATGCACGAGCTGCCAGCTCGAGGACCCTAACGGCACGCCCAAGAGAGCCGAGACAAGCGAGAGCGGGTGCGGGAGAATCTCCGCAACGAGATGGTCGAGACTCGCAGGATCGTACCCGCGGGCTCCTGCCGAACACGTGGAAAAATCCACGCGGTGAATGCGGCCGAGTGAAGGCAGCCACTCTGTGATCCGCCGCACTCCGTCCTGAAAGACGAACTGGTGGACAGGACATGCTATCACACCACGCTGCTCCGCCAATTCGAGGAGACGTGCCGTCTCATCAGCGTTCCTCGCAAACGGCTTCTCCACGAGCGTATGCATCGCCGCGTCAACGGCGGTGCTGACGATGTCGAGATGCGTGGAAAGCGGGGTACACACGTGAGCCGCGGTCGCGTGGCGCGCGAGGAGCGACGCGTCCACCTCGGCGAGGAGCCGGGCCTCGGGATGGCGTCGCCCGAGCGCCTCGCGAGCGGCGTCGTTCGGGTCGACGATGACGGTCACGCGACCGCCAACCTTTCGGACGGCATCGGCGTGCCAGCGACCCATGAGCCCCGCGCCGATGATTGCGGCGCGAGGCTCGGTGTGCCCACTCATGCGGCCGGGTTGGCACCCATTCGCATGGCCGCCAGCTCAGGTGGGGTCGTCCCCTCGAGCCTAACGCGGCGCCCCGTCGCGGCCGCATGGTAGCACGCGGCGATGACCTCCAGCACGTCGCGCGCGTCCTGACCGGACGCTGGCGGTGCGCCGCCGCTGCGAAAGGCCTCGAGCGTTTTCTCGAACACGAATCGCGTCGCGATCATCCCCGGCTCCTTCGGGTTTCTCGCCAGTAACGTGCGCGCATTCCCAACCTCGCGCCACGCCATGCCCGACACGCCGTAGTCGAGGCGAACGTGCGGCCGCGTGCTGCGATGCAGGCCTGCGGTCACGCGCGCGCGACCGCCGAACGACGCGCGAAGCGAGGCGCTCAACGTCTCGGCGCGAACCTCGAAGTACTGGGTTTCGCCCTTGCAGAGCCGATTCTGAACGACCTGCGCGAGGCGCCCGCGCGAAAATTCCAGCGTCACGAGCGCCACAGCGTCCGTGTCGCCTTCGCGGACACCACAGGTGGAGATCGTCCCCGAAACGGCACGCGGCTTCTCACCGAAGAGCGCCATCAGGAAGTCGACCAGATGAACGCCTGCCTCGTAGAGCGTTCGCTGCAACATCTTGCCGCGCCATCCAGGTTCCGCCCACGGCGGCAGGTCCATGAGCTGCCAGACCTGGGCGAACACGATGTCGCTCGGTGCGGCGGCGTCGCGCAGCGCCCGAAAGATCGGCATCTCGCGAAACTCATGATTCAGCGCGATCCGCTTCCCTGCCGCCTCGGCGGCGGCCATTACGCGATCAGCCTCGTCGAGCGAGGCCACGAACGGCTTCTCACAGATCACATGCGCGCCGGCAGAGAAGCTCTTGAGACAGTAGCTCGCATGTGAGTCGGGCGGTGTGCCGATGATGGCGACGTCGGGGTTCGCGCGCGCCAGCATCGTATCGAAGTCGTCGTAGACCGGCACGTTCCACGTCTTGGCGGCGCGATCACGGCGCCCCGCGTCGATATCGCACGCGCCGACTACCTGCACGTTCGACATGCCGGCCAGCGCCGGGAGATGAAGGGTGTGGCCAGCGTTGCCGAGGCCGACAACGGCTACACGAAACGGAGGAGTCATCAGAACCGATATCGAGTCAGTGATGCAGGCGAGGCGACGCCTGACGACACGCTCAGCGCGCTACGCCATCCAGGGTTTGCGCGCAGAACAGGCGAAGGCTGTCGACGACATAGTCGACCATGACGTCGGAGATGCCGGGGTACACGCCGAGCCAGAACGTGCCCTGCATAACGACGTCCGTGTTGGTGAGATCGCCGACGACGCGATGCGGAAGGTCGCGGTAGGCGGGCTGGCGCAGAAGGTTTCCGGCGAACAGCTGGCGCGTCGCGATCCGGCGCGCGTCCAGCCATTGCACCAGCTCTCGCCGGGAAAACGGGGCGTCGGGGCGCACGGTGAGCGCGAAGCCAAACCAGCTCGGATCGCTGTGCTCCGTCGCGCGCGGCAGCACGAACACGTGGGAAAGCTCCGATAGGCCCTCGGAGAGTCGCCGCCAGTTGTGGCGTCGCCGCTCGATGAACTGCGGCAGTTTCTGCAGCTGCGCAACGCCGACCGCAGCCTGCATGTCCGTGGCTTTGAGGTTATACCCGATGTGCGAGTAGATGTACTTGTGGTCGTAGCCGTGCGGCAGCTCACCCAGTTGCCAGTCGAACCGCTTCCCGCAGGTGTTCTCCTTGCCCGGCTCGCACCAGCAATCGCGTCCCCAGTCGCGGAATGACTCGAGGATGGTCTTCATCTTCGGCGCGTTCGTGAGTACGCAGCCGCCCTCCCCCATCGTGATGTGGTGAGCGGGATAGAAGCTCACCGTGGCCAGGTCGCCGAAGGTTCCGACGTGCCGTCCGCGGTAGGTCGACCCCAGCGCGTCACAACTGTCCTCGACCACCCAGAGCCCGTGCCGCTTCGCGAGCGCCATGACGGCATCGACGTCGAACGGGTTACCTAACGTGTGCGCGAGGATGATCGCGCGGGTCCGCGGCGAGATTGCCTCCTCGAGGCGGGCCACATCGATGTCGTACGTGCCGAGGTCGACATCGAGAAACACCGGCACGAGCCCATGTTGGATCGCCGGGTTGACAGTCGTGGGAAAGCCGGCGGCGACGGTAATGATCTCGTCGCCAGGTTGGAGCTGACGGTCGCCGAGCTTCCAGGATGTCAACGCGCTCGTTGCGAGAAGATTCGCTGAGGAGCCGGAGTTGCACAGGATCGCGTGGCGGACGCCGACCGTCCGCGCGAACTCGCGCTCGAACTGTGATGCAAAACGTCCGGTCGTGAGCCAGAAGTCGAGCGACGCGTCGATGAGGAACTGAAGCTCCGTGGCATCGAACACGCGTCCCGAGACCGGTACCCAGCTTTCGCCAGGCACGAACGCCGGCTGGCGCAGAGCAGCCTCGTAGTACTCGGCGGCGAGCGCCCGCGCTCGGGCTCGAAGCTCGTCAGGCGACGACATGCGATGGTCGGAGATGGTTCACTGAAGTTGGTATTCCGGAAATTCGGCACCGGCCGAGCGGAACCATGCGATCGTACGAGTCAATCCGTCTTCCAGCGAGACCCGTGCGCGCCATCCGAGCACCTGAGCCGCCCGGGTGGGATCGCCTGACAGTACCGTGAGCTCTGTCGGCCGGTACGAGAGCGCGCCAAAGCGAGCCTCGGCGCGGCTACCGGTGCATTGCAGTACGTGCCTGACGACCTGCCGGACGGTAACTGCCGAGCCCGTGCAGATGTTGAACGTCCCGCCCAGAGCCGCGTCGGTCGTGGCCGCCGCGACGAACGCGTCTACGGCATCGTCGACGAACACGAAGTCGCGCAGCTGATCACCGGGCGTGAGGTCGATGGCGCGGCCGGCCAGGGCGTGCCTAACGACCGATGGCACGAGCCGCCCCGGCGGCTCCATGGGCCCGTACATCGTGAACGGGCGCAGTGAGACGACCTCGAGGCCAGTTCGTCGCGCGAACGCGTTTGCCAACAGCCACCCCGCCGCCTTGGCCGCGCCGTACTCGGTGGTCGGTGCCGGGAGCGCGTCCTCGGACCACCGCTCGCCGGCCCCGTATTCGAAGCACGAGCCGCAGTACACCAATCGACTTCCCAATCGCCGGGCGGCGAGCAGGACGGCCAGCGTACCGTCGATGTTCCCGGAGACGAGCTGGCGGACGTCACTCACCTCGCCCATGACGCCGACTGCTGCCAGATGAAAGATCACGTCGATGTCGCCCAGGACGGCATCGTGGGCCGGCTCCGCGAGCGTTCTGACGTCGGCCCGAACCGTGCCCGCGAGATCCGCGCGCTCGAGCAGCTCCCACCGGCGCGCGTTAGGCTGATCGAGCACGCAAACCTCGGCGCCCTCGTCGATCAGGCGCGGCACCAGGTGCGATCCGAGAAAGCCGGCCGCGCCGGTGATCAATACGCGGCGTCCCGCTAGCGACCGCACGTCACGCCAGGAGTGCCCGATACCACGCGATGGTCTCGCGCAGCGCGGTATCCAGGTCGTACGTCGCGCGCCAGTTCAGTGTGTCCCGGGCCTTCGCCGCGGACAGGTACTGATCCCGAATCTCTCCCTGCGCGACATTCCGCACGTCGGGGTCGAGATCGGAGCCCAGGAGCCGCCGGATGGCGTTCACGATGTCGAGCACGGACAGCGGCGACTCGTCGCTGAAGTTGAACGCCTCACCGCGAACCGCGGGATCGCACGAGTGCTCGCCAAGGAGCATGTACGCGCGCGCGACATCCTTCACGTAGATGTAGTCGCGGCGGAACGTCCCATCGCTCCGGAGCGTTGGCCGCTCGCCGCGAAGCAGCGAGCGAATCGTCCCCGGGACGATACGACTCCAGTTCAGGTCTCCGCCGCCGTAGATGTTGCCACATCGCGCGATCGTGACCGGAACGCCGTAGCTATGGCAATACGACGCCGCGATGAGATCCGTGCAGCTCTTCGACACCTCGTACGGATGGCGCCCACGGAGCGGCATTGTCTCGACGTACGGGAGCGCATCGACCTCGCCGTAGGCCTTGTCGCTCGATGCCACGATGACACCGCGGACGAGCGACGCGTGGATTCGGCTCGCCTCGAGCAGGTTGTACGTGCCCCGCACGTTCGTTTCGAACGTCGTGAACGGGTTGCGGTGCGCCACGCCGACGATCGTCTGCGCCGCGAGGTGGAACACGTATTCGGCCTCGTGGAGGCTGATCGCTCGCTCGAGCGTCCACAGATCCTCGACCGTGCCGTTGAACACGGTGCACCGCTGGATGTCGCCGCTCCGCAACAGCTCCGATTGCGGATCCGCATCCCGGACGAGCACTGCGACGTTGGCGTTCCGAGCGAGCAGCTCGCGAACCAGCCACGAACCCACGATTCCGGTTGCGCCGGTGATGAACACACGGCGCTCGCGCCAGAAGTCGCGATCCGTCACGGCGCGTCCGTCCCCGGGAACGCCGGGTCCCAGGGCGGGAGCTTGCCGTCACAGAGGCTGTTGAGCAGCCTAACGTCACGCAGCGTATCCATGCACTGCCAGAAACCTTCGTGGCGATGCGCGATCAGCTGACCGTCCTGCGCGAGCCGCTCGAGGGGCGAGCGCTCGAAGATCGTGTCGTCAGCGTCGATATAGTCGAGAACCTCGGGCTCGAGCACGAAGAACCCGCCGTTGATCCACCCTTCGCCCACCTGTGGCTTCTCCGAGAACTGCGCCACGAAGTCGCCATCGAACACGAGACCGCCGAAGCGTGCCGGCGGGCGCACCGCCGTAATGGTCGCGAGCTTCCCGTGGCGACGGTGGAACTCGAGCAGCGCCCGTGGGTCCACACTGCAGACGCCGTCGCCATAGGTCATCATGAACGTCTCGCCGCGCAGCTCGTCGGCGAGCCGGCGAAGCCGCCCGCCCGTTTGCGTCTCGAGCCCCGTGTCACGGAGGTGCACCATCCAGTCCTCGCATTCCGACCCCTGCACGGCGATCTGGTTCGTGCGAAGGTCGATGCTGAGGCTGTTCCGGAGGTAGAAGTAATCGAGGAAGTAGCGCTTGATGATGTCGCCGCGATACCCCAGCGCCACCACGAACTCCTTGAAGCCGCGCGCCGCGTAGGTCCGCATGATGTGCCAGAGGATGGGCCGTCCGCCGACCTCCACCATCGGCTTTGGCTTCGACTCGGACTCTTCGGCCAGACGCGTTCCAAGCCCGCCGGCGAGTAGCACCGTTTTCACCGTACCTCGCGCTCGCTGATCGAGAGTGTCATGCCGCTACCCGCCGCAGAACGTCAAGCGTTTGACGAGCCGTTACGTTCCAGCGAAACGCGTCGGCGCGGCGGTACCCCCGCTCTCCGAGCGACCGGCTGAGCGCGGGATCCGTCAGCACCCGTTCGATCGCGTCGGCCAGCGCGTCGGGGGTTGGCTCCTCGACGTACTCCGCGGCCTCCGCGGCAATCTCGGCGAGACCCGCACGGTTGACCGTCACGACCGGCGTGCCGCACGACAGCGCCTCGACCAGCGTCATCGAAAATCCCTCGTACGACGACGCGTTCACGTACAGGTCCGCGGACCCGTAAATGGGCGGCACCTCCATGTGGCTCGCAAACTTCCCGTCCGTCTGGATCACGTGGCCCGTCAGCGCGTGACGCGTGATGAGATCGTCGAGCGGGACGCCAACGTGATTGGGACCAACCAGGAGGAGTGCATGGGGCAGCTTCGCGCGGCGCTTCGCGATCGCGAACGCCTCGATGAGGATCGGAATGTTCCGGCGCGTTGACAGCTTTCCAACGAACACGATGTACGGACGGTCCTCTCCGAGAAAGCGAATGCGTGTGGCGCGCTTGACGGCATCGTCGGCGATCGGGCGAAAGGCTTCGTCGGCACCCTGCACCACAACGTCGACCTTCTCGCTCGTGATGCCGTAATATCGCTCCAGATCCTGCCTCGTGCTTTCGGAGGGTACGATGATGCGGTCGGCTCGATCCGCGCTGAAGCGATACAGCCTGCTGTACGTGAGCTTGTACCACCACGGGTGCGTGCCGCTTTCGACCTCGTTCATGCTATGGATCGCGACGACGCATTTGCCGGTATACGTCACGGGTATCGAATAGCTCGGGCAGAAGAGGACGTCGACATCGCCGGTGAATCGCGGCAACACACCATGCTGCCACACGCTCGGAGGGAGAGACGGGGCAAAGCTCCGAACGCGAATTGACGGCGACGGTTCCCAACCGGATCCGTCGTATGGCTCGCGCGTAAAGAGGGTACATTGGTCACCGGCGTCCATCATCGAACGCCAATGTTTGACCAGGTATTCGATGTAGCGGCCGACGCCCAGCCGCTGGCCGGCGAGCCGATGCGCATCGACGCCCCAGTGCATCACGTCGCCCCTGCCGCCGTTGCCGATCTGGCCGGTCCGCGTGGAACATCGCGGGGCTGATCGTTCTGGGCGGAAATCCCGCCGGCCGGTGCACCTGCAGGTCGCGCCAACCCGGTCACGCGTTCATAGAGGCGTCCGAGACGCTCAGCCGCGGCGCTGCTTCCGAAGCGGTCGACCGCATAACGTCGGAGGGCGGCTCGGTCATAGGAGCGGTTCAGGGTCGACTCGATCGCAATCGCGAGCGCCGCCGCGTCGTCCACGTCGGTCAGCTGGCCGGTCTCGTCGGTAAGGATCTCCTCTGGGCCTCCACATCGTGTCGCGACCACCGGGGTGCCCGACGCCAGCGCCTCCGCCGTCACGAGCGAAAACGTCTCGCGGCGGCTCGGTACGACGAGCAATGCACTCCGCCGCATCAGGGCGGCCACATCGTTAGGCGCGACCTCGCCAAGGAAGCGGACGCGATCGCTCACGCCGAGCGCGCGGACGAGATCGCGCACCGCAGCCGCGTCGCGCTCGTACGCCCGATAGAACGAGCCTCCCGCAACCGACAGGTGCAGATCCGGATTATCCGGGACCAGGTGGCTGAGCGCCCGTACCAGAACGTCGAGCCCTTTCACGTGGCGAATGAGACCGACGAAAAGCAAATGGTGTGGGTCGCGCGGCTCGTCCTCCCGGGGTGCGACGAAGATGCGCTCATCGACGACGTTCGGGATGACGTCGACCGGCACTGCATCGCCGTAGAGCGCGACGATGCTCTCCCGAAGCGCCTCGCTCACCGCCGTTATGCGTGCGATCCGCGGGAGCGCACGCTCGACCTGGCGTCGGACGGAAGCGTGACGATCGAGCCACGGCCGCCACATCGCGTGCTCCGATGACACGACCGGCACGCCGAACTCCGCACCGAGCCGGCTGGCAATCACGCCCTCGGGATAGATGAAATGCGCGTGAATCACGTCGAACGGCGTGACGCGATGCAGATCGATGACCGCCTTGCGAATCGACGGATACGCGAGGCGAGCGTCGAACGCGTGCAGGAGCTGGCCAGGGCCGGCGAGAACGCGCGGATGATGGACACTCACCCCATCTCGCGTGCTGCCGCGTTCGACCGCGCGAAAGCGTCGGACCGACGACAGCGGGACAAGCGGCGGGGCGTACGGGACCGGGGCAACGACTGTCGGGTCAGCGACGATACGCGACGCCGCGACGAGCCGCTCCGTCCACAACCCGAGCGTGGGGAACGCCTTGTTCGGATAGTTGCGTGCCAGCACGAGCACGCGCGGCTTGCGCATGATGACCGGGCGCCTGGGCCCTACTGCTCGCCGGCGTCGGCCGAGCGCTCCCCGTTGCCCGCCGTTGCCAGTCGATCCCGCACCTGCTGCTCCACCCAGCGATAGGTGACGCCGATTCCGTCGCGGAGTGCGGTCCTAGCTCGCCACCCCAGCGAATAGATTCGCGCATTACTGAAGTTTCGTGACTGAACTCCCACCGGCCCCGGGATGTAGCGCACTTCGACCTGCTTGGCGCTGTGCTCGATGACTGTGTCCACGAGCTCTCGCACGCTCACGTATTCCGGGCTACCGATGTTCGCGGGAACCTCGAGATCCGACCGCATCAGTCGCACGATCCCGTCCACGAGATCGTCGACGTAGGTATACGAGCGGACCGCCGTTCCGTCGCCCCAGACCTCGATGAAGCCGCCATCGTCCGCCTCAGCAACCTTGCGGCAGATGGCTGCCGGCGCCTTCTCGCGTCCGCCAGTCCACGTCCCCTCGGGGCCGTAGCAGTTCTGGAACCGAGCGACCCGAACTGCCATGCCATGCCGCCGTCCGTACGCGTACGCGACACGCTCGGCGAAGAGCTTTTCCCAGCCATACTCGTTGTCGGGGCGGGCCGGGTACGCTTCATCTTCACTCATCTCCGCTTCGCCGACGGCCATATCGCGGTAGACGCACACCGACGAGGAGAGGAAGTACCGCTTGATGCCGGCCTCCGCCGCGGCCTGAGGCATGTTGACGTTGATCAACGCGCTATTGCGCATGATCTCGCATTCGGCCGTGCTGATGAATCCCATGCCGCCCATCTCGGCCGCCAGCTGATAGACCTCGTCGATCGGCTGGTCATCGGCGGGCTTCACCGCCTCGCGGCATTGGTCCATGTCCCGGAGGTCGAGCAGCCTGAACTCGTCGGCCTGAGTGGGCGCGAATTCCGGCTCCTTGATGTCGATACCGCGAACCCAGTACCCGTCGCGCTTCAGGCGCTTGACGAGGTGACTGGCGATGAAGCCGCCCGCTCCGCACACGACCGCTCGTTTCATCGCGTTCCTGTCTCCAATGGGTCGAACCCCACACGCTGGGAAGCGGCGGGGCGATTCAGAAATGTATGCGTCGAGCTAGCCCGGTCGGGCGGGGCCAGTTCGCGCCTCCGGGGGGGGCAAGATGTGTGCACGGGTCAGCCCCTCGCGAGCGGCCGTTTTCTTGGGCGTCGTCGGAGCACACGGGACACACACCGTTGCGTTATCGCAACAGGCGCATGGCGACCGTAACATTCGTCGTGGTGCGGGCGTGCGCCCGGTCACACAGCAGGACTTCAGTCGCTGCCGGAGGGGGCACGGAAGTCGCCCGTTGCCCGGTTCCGCCCCTGGCTCGTCTGGCTCACACCGACGCATGACCAAGACATCCCCCCTCGTATCGATCGTCGTACCGGCCTACAACGCCGAGCGCTTCCTCGGTGAGGCCCTCGCGTCGGTGTGTGCCCAATCACACTCGGCGATCGAGGTGATTGTCTGCGACGATGCCTCGACGGATGCGACGCCCGAGATCGCACGCGGCACCGGAGACGATCGCGTGCGCTACCTCCGCAACGACCGGACGCTCGGCGGGTATGGCGCCATGAACCGCGGCGTGCGAGAGAGCCGCGGCGAGTACGTGGCCATCTTCCACGCGGATGACGTCTATGATCCGCGGATCGTGGAGCGCGAGCTGGCGTTCCTCAGTGGACACGCAGATGCCGGAGCGGTGTTCTGTCTCGATCGCTTCATCGACGAAGGGGGGCGTGACTATGCTCGATTGCGTCTGCCTCCGTCGCTCGCTGGCGTGGAGCTGTTCGACACGGCTCTGCTCACGGAGAGTCTACTGCGCCACAAGAACACGTTTCTGAGAACACCGTCGGTGATGTTTCGACGCGCCGCGTTCGACGCTGTTGGGGGATTCGATCAGGAGCGATTCGGCATCGCGGCGGATCTGGACATGTGGGCGCGTCTATCGATTGCGTGGCGCATCGGATTGGTGCACGAGTACCTCATGGGCTACCGGCACTACACGGCCCAATGGTCGAAGCAGTACGAGCGCATGCGGACGGAACCGGAGATGTTTTTCGCCGTGATGGATCGTCACCTGTCGCGGCCCGGCATCCGTGCGCTCGTGAGCGTGGACGCGCTGACATGCTATCGCGTGTGGCGCGTGCAGGACGAGGCCGAGCGCGCCGCAAACGCATACGTGCTCGGTGACCGTCAAAAAGCGGTCGCTCTGCTCAACAGCTCGTTGGTGCGCCCCCTGCTTCGATCCTCGCGACGCGTTCAGGTCGCGCGAGTGCTGGCGCTCCGCACATTGGTGCGAGCTGCAGCTGCGAGCGGGACGAACGTGAACGCGCGCCGGCTGGTTCACTTTGCACGGTTCCGCCGCTTCCCTGCGCGAGACCTCGCACCGCCGTCGACATCGGTGGCCCATTCGCTCGGCAATGGGGCCACGAATGGCGCGACGCTACCGGCGCCTAACGCCGGCCCGGGCTCGGACGCGCGACTGCAATCGTCCCAGCGACGGGCCCCGTCCATCCGGGTCTATCTCGATCCGTTCACGCGACATTTCCACGGGAACGCGCTCTTCGATCCGCGGTCGCGCTTCAATCGAGACAACGCGCTCAAGCCCTGGTTTCGTCTCAAGGAACGACTCGCCGAGCGCGGCGTGCCGATCGACACCGGTGACTACCTCACGGACGCCCGCGCGGCTGCCAATCCGCGCGGCGCGAACATCTACGTGTCGTACGGGATCCACGATGCGTATCGGTCCCTGATCGATCGCGAGGACGTGCTGCTCAACGCGTTCTACCTGTTCGAGGTTGTGGTCGTAGACCCGGCCATGTACCACGCCACTCCGGAAATCGCGCAGCACTTTCGCACCGTCTATTGCTGGACGACCTCCGAGCACCTCCGAGCGTTCGTGCCCAACATCCCCGAGGTGAGGCCGTTTCGGATTCCGATGCCGTACGACAGCGTCATCGAGCCCCATTGGAGTCGGACGGATCGCCGAGGCATCATCCTCGTGAACAGCAACAAGCGGGCGGCCCTGTTGGAGGGCGAGCTGTACACCGAGCGTCTTCGCGCACTGAAGCATTTCTCGGCGCGCGGAGAGATCGATCTCTGGGGACGACTCTGGGAGAATGGCCTCGGTGATCTGGAAGGCGAGTACGGCGATGCCGTTCGTCGTTCGCTGCGCGGGCCCGTGGACGATAAATACGAAGCGATGAGTCGCTACCGATTCGCGATCTGCTACGAGAACATGGTGCTCGACGGATGGATCACGGAAAAGCTGTTCGATTGTCTTTATGCCGGCGTCGTGCCGATCTACCTTGGCGCACCCGATATCGACACTGCCGTGGATCCGGGTTGCTTTATCGACGCGCGGCGGTTCGCGAGCTATGACGAGATGCAGCGGTATCTCGATGCGATGAGCACGGCGGATTACGAACGCCTTCGCATGGCAGGGCGGGATTACCTGTCATCCGCGAAGTTTCGTCAGTTCTCGCCAGACGCGTTTGCCGACCGCTTCATCGCTGACATCGAAGCCCACCTGAACGAGCGCGGGCTGGCGCACCTATGGGGGTAGGATCGCCGCAGGCGGTCGACTCAGCCCCTGCGTCATCGTTTCGGCCGCTCCAGGCGATCGTCGCGCTCGGGGGGATCCAGGCGCTCACGATGCTCGCGGGTCTCGCGCGCACGAAGGTATTGGCCGTCCTGCTCGGCCCCGCCGGTGTCGGCATCGCGAGCGTGGTGGACCAGGTCGTGTCGCTCGTCGCGCAGCTCGGATCGCTGAGCATCCCATTCGTCGCGCTCAAGTTTCTATCTCGTACGCGAGATGAGAGCCCGGACGAGACACGCCGCGTGTACAACGCGCTCGTTATGCTGCTCGTTCTCGCATCGGTGGCCTCGGCGGCCATTGCGACCGCGATCGCTCTAGCGTGGCCTTCGGCCTTCGGTGACGGACTTGTCCCGTATCGGTCGGCGCTGATCGTCGCGTTGATAGGCGTGCCGCCATTTGCGCTGGCCCCGCTCCTTCGCAACGCGATGGCGGCGCTCGAGCGGCATCGCGAATCAGCGCTGGCCGCGTTCTTCACGGCGGTACTGACCGTTGGTGGAGCGGCGATCGGGGTCACGTCCGGCGGGCTCGTCGGGCTGTACGTGGCCAACGCGATCGTGCTCGTGATCACGATTGTGGGAATGCAGTGGTATGTCGGCCGATCGATCGGTCTTCGGTTGTCGTCGAACACCAGCGCGTCAACGGCGGCCGTCGCGCTTCGTTCGCAACCGGGCCTGACGTCATTCGCGGGATCAATGTACGTGCTCGCGCTGACGTCCCCGCTCGCATACCTCTTCGCTCGATCCATGTTGCTCTCGACGCGCGGCGCCGTGGAGGCCGGGCTCGTCGCCGCCGCCTACGGCCTCGGGGTCTCGATACGCCTCGTGCTCAACCAGGCAAACGCCTTGTACCTGACGCCACTGGTCAACCGAAATTCGCCAAAGGGCGAACGCATCGCGGCCGTCGCGGAGTACCTGCGCATCCTCATCGTGCTCGTGGTGCTGTCGACTTTGGTGTGCGTGCTGTTTCCGGCACAATGGATTGCGCTCCTGTATTCGTCAAAGTTCGGCGGCGCCGTGTCGCTCGTCGCCGTGTTCGTGCTGGCGGAAGCGGTGCTCCTCGTTGCTGGCGTGTATCAGGCGCTGTTGATCGGGTTCGACGATATTCCCGGATTTCTCGTGTGTACGGTGGGTGGCCAGCTCCTCACGATCGCATTGACGCGATGGCTCGTCGCATCGGACGGCGGGGCGGGCGTTGGCATCGCGTTTCTGGCGGGGAATGCCGTGATCCTGATTGCGACCGCGTTGCGGCTCCTGAGCCGCCATCAGGCATCGCGTGTCGTGGCCCCGGTGGTGGTGCTGGCGGTGGCCTTGGGCGCCGCTGCGGCCGCCGGATGGTGGGCGACGCAGGCGCCGGCGCCCGCGCCAGTGTGGAGGGTAGCAGTCTACCTGGTTTCGTGCGGCGTCGCGCTCGCCTTTCTTCGCCCGGAGGAACGTCGCTGGATGATTCGGCCATGGCGGGCGCCTGTGTCGGCTCGCGCGCGATGAGTGCGGCGGGGGACTGCGTTAGGCGGTGCGCGGTGGTCGCTGCCCTATTCACGATGGGATGCCGTGACCAGGCCCCGCCCCACGCGCCGCCGCCGCGATTCTCGATCATCGACATCCACACCCACCTCGGCGGCGTCGAAACGTGGCCGGGAAAGCGGCCGAACTTCGACGAGCTAACGCGCACGATGAACGAGATGCACGTCGAGCTCGTCGTGGACTTCAAGGCGCCCGACAATTCACTCCGGAACGGCATATTCGGCGATCGCGTCTCGGAGCGGTTAGCGCTCTACCCGGATACCACCCGGTTCAAGCTGTTCGCCAACGTGCCCATCGACGACGCGAACAACGAATTCGTCGCCGACCACCGCGCTGGCTACCCGACCTGGGTCGCGGGTGTCCTCGAGGATGCCATCCGGCGAGGCGCCTCGGGACTCAAGATCAAGGATCAGGCGGGCGCCGGGAATGGAGTCGATTACTGGACTCGCGATCGCAACGGCAATCTGGTGCCGTTCGACACCTCCGCGTACGACCCGCTGTGGAACACCGCCGAGCGGCTCGGGATTCCCGTGCTCGTACACCTCGGCGGCGCCTACAAGGGCGAGCACCAGATGCCTAACGGTGGAAACCGGAATGTGCGCTGGGAGATGCTCATGCTGCAGCGCGAGCGCGTGCTTCGCAAACATCCGCATCTCCATCTGATCGCAGCCCACTGGGCAGGCGCCGCCGGGGATCGCCCCTATCTCGCCGAGCTGCTCGAGAAGTACCCGAACATGTACACCGAAGGCGGCGCCAACCAGCCGAAGGCCGAATTCGCCGAGCTCGACTCCGCAGAAGCTGACTTCTTCGTTCGCTATCAGAACCAGGTCATGTTCGGGACCGACTACATGGAGAAGACGTTCCGCTGGCTGAAGTCGTATCGCCAGCGGCTCGACATGTTCCTGCCGTTCACTGAACGATGGCCGCTGGCGGATAGCGTGATGCTGAAATACTACCACGGCAACGCGCGTCGGCTGCTCGGCCGGGCGGACGCGAACCTAACGCCGATGGCGCATCCGGGGTTCACCTCGACGCATGTCCTGGGCGACACGGTTACGCTCGACGGAAGCGCGAGCTATGGTGCACCCGGGAGTGCGCTTCGGTATCGGTGGAGGCAGATCGACGGGCCGCGAGCTCGATTGACAGGCGAAACCAGCCCAACCCCTCGGTTCGCCGCTGCTGAAGTCGGGGACTACGCGTTCGAGCTCACGGTCACGAGCGATTCGGCGACGGGCCCGGCCCGCGTTGTTCGTGTGAACGTGGTGCCGCCGAACGGCCAGTTCGTCGAGGACAGTGGCCGCGTGGTCATCGAGGCCGAGCATTTCACGAGTGCAACGGCCCGCAACGGGCAAGGTTGGACCGCAAGCCGTGAGCGTCCGGGATTCTCCGGCGACGGGTATGTCGTGGCCGGGCCTGACCGCCGCACCGCCGTGGAAGCTGGCGAGTTTCGCATGGAGGCGCCCGAGCTCCGCTACACAATCTGGGTTCAGCACCCCGGCACGTACGTGGCCTACGCGCGGGGCATGGCGCCTGACAGCGCGCGGCGCACTCTCCACTTCGGACTCGACAACGAAGAAGTCCGCCTCGCGGATCGCGTGGGTCAGCTCCCTGTTGGACGATGGGGCTGGGCGCGTGACGCCTTCGAGTGGGATGCGCAGTTCCAGATGACCGACACCACCCTCGCGGTGCTCAACATCGTGGATCCCGGACCACACGTGCTGAACGTCTGGATGCACCACGACGGCGTCATGCTCGACCGCATCATGCTCGTGCGGGCCGCGTTCGCCGAGGTGTCGAAGCCGTTGTTCGACCCCGGCAACGGCGTCGGACCGGCCGAGAGTCCAAGACGAAACGAACCGCGTTAGGCTGACTGGCCCGGCGTCAGTACTGCGCCAGGTTTCCCACGCGCCGTGCGTACCCGAGCGCCGCTCTGAACGCAACAGCGCTCGCCGCGAGCGTGACAATGGTGAATCCGAGCAGGATCGAGACTTCGCGCCACACGGCTACGAGCGATCGCCCCTCCAGCAGCACAGTCCGCAGTGCCTTGAGCCCGTACGTCAGTGGCAGGAAGGCGGAAATCGATTCGACCCAACCCGGGATGACCGTGGTGGGGTAATACACGCCGCCGAGGAACGTCGACGCGAGCATCACGATCTGTGGCAGTGGCCCCCGCGTCCGAAAAGCGATCACCATCGCGGCAACGACGATCGCAATGGGGAAGTGGGCGAGAATCACGAGCGCGATGATAGGGATGCTTGCCCCGAGCTGCAGCCAGGCTACGTGGGCACCGAACAGTCCGGCGGCCACCAGCATAACGAACCCGCGCAACAGCGAGAGCAGCACCTCATAGCCCGAGAGACCAGCGAGGATCGCCGAGATCGAGGTGGGCGTGGCGAGCAAGGCCTCGAGCGTTCCCGTCGACGTTGCTGTCTGCAACCCGCTAGGAAGCGCGTTAACCGCTGATGCAACGACGTTCAACGCGATCAGGCCGACGACCAGGAACGCAAAGTACTGATCGCCCTGGCCCTTGATCACGTTCGCCATCGTATTCTGGAGCGCGCCACTGATGAAGAAGATCGGCACGACGCTCAGTATCAGCGACCCGAACGAGAACATGAAGCTCAGCTTGTAGCTCGTGGCGGCAAGCCAGTTCGAGCGAACGAGCGCCCAGGCTTTATGCATTGGCATGGCGTGCGAGCACGCGCTCGAGAAGGTCCGCGAGGGAAAGCTTCACCGGCTCACAGCGCGCGACGCTCACCCCGCGAAGGGCGAGAAACGCAATCGCTTCCGCGGCACCGTCCAACCCTCCACGCAGGTCACACTCGATCCGTGACCATCCATCGACGTCCTCCATCACCTTGACCTCACGCACAACCCCGCGGGCCGAGAGTGTCGCGATCGCCGATTGGTCGGCAGGACGAATCCAGATGGCGAAGCGGTCCTCCCCCACCTCCCGCGCGAGCTCGGGCGTCGCCCCCGTGGCAACCAGTCGGCCGCGATGCAGCACGCCGACTCGGTCGCAGAGCTCGAACGCCTCTTCCGCGTTATGCGTCGCGAGCAGGACGGTGCAACCTTGCGCCAATGCCACGTCCGCGCGAAGGAACTGACGAAACGACCGGGCCGAGATCGGGTCGAGGCTTCGCGTCGGCTCATCGAGCAGCAGAACGCTCGGGCGAGCGAGTAGCGTACGCGCCACCAGCAGTCGCTGCTTCATGCCTGACGAGTACCCGCTGACGAGACGGTCCGCGGCATCGACGAGGTTCACGAGCGCGAGCAGCTCCTCAATGCGCCGTGTTGCTTGCGCGCCGCGGAGCCCGTGAAGCGCGGCGAAGAGGCGCATGTTCTCGCGGCCAGACAGGCGCCAATGGAGGCTCCGCTCGTCGGCGATGACTGGTGCGAGCACCTCGCGCACGCGACTCGGCGCCTTCAGCACATCGTGGCCACCGACGATGGCCGAACCCGAGTCCGGAGTGACGAGCGTCGCGAGAATCTTGAACAGCGTCGTCTTCCCCGCCCCGTTTTCTCCGAGCAAGCCGAAAAACTCGCCGGCGCGCACCTCACACGACACGTCGGACAGGGCCCGCACTGACTCGGGCGCCCGGCCACTGAACATGGCGCGCCAGCCACGCTGCTTGGGGAACGACTTCGTGAGCCCGCGCAGCACGACCGCAGGGCTGCTCGAGACGCCAGAGTTCACGAACGCGATGGCACCGGTCGACGCGATGGTTGACTGGTCGATCACGATGCGGCGTCGGAGGTTCGCGCTGCCGAGTGCCATGTCCGTATCTGCTCCACGACATCGGGCAACCGAGTGAAGTCCCGCGCGACGTGCAGCCGGTACACCGGGACGGTGCGAACGATATCGCTGGCGCGGAGGAAGATCTGCATGGAGTCCGATCCGCTGATCGCCGTTCCGGCGCGCTGATGCCGGAGCAGCGTTCCCACGGCATCCGTGCCTCGCACCCGAACGCGCTCCGCGGGCGACACGTTAGGCCCGGCCGGAACCGGTGTCAGCTCGTAGATCGCCGACACCGGCAGGCGGTGCATCTCGACCTGTTCTTGAGGCAGCTCGTTCACGTGATACTTGTTCGTTACGGGGTGCGTCTGTCCCCTCGCGAAACGAAGGTGCGACGCGGAGTCATGGAGAAGACGCACGGCGGGCATCGAGGGCCACGCCATGACGGGCGCGTGGGGGTTGACCGGCAACATGTCGTCGGTGATCAGCGTGCCTCCCGCGGCACACAAGGCGGTCGCCAGCGTCGACTTGCCGGAGCCCTTGTTCGCGAGAAACCCGATGGCCGAGCCATCCACACCCACGGCACTTCCGTGCAGACAGAGCAGACCCTGCAGATGCAGGGCGACCGAAAATACGCCGCCTAACAGGTCGGCACGAACAAGCGCCATGGCGGACGCAGTCCCCGGCGTCCAGGCGATGACGCGCCCTCGCTGCGTGATATCGAAGGTACCGGTGTCGTCGAAATCGAGCCGGAATCCGTCACTGAGCTTGCTGCACCGCACGCGGATGGTCGCGTCGACGCGATCGTCACCGAGATAGACGCCGCCTGTAGGCGGTTCTACGGCCCGTTCAAAGAACCAATCGGGTGTGACACTATCGATCGGCGGAAGCTCGGGAAGCGGGATCTCCGAGCGGAGACAGCCACCGAAGATGGCGTAGTCTCGGACGGAGGAGACGTTTGGGACGGCCACGATTTGTGAAGAGGCCCTGCAGGGGTACAAAGCGCCGACGGGGGAGGCTTTCGCCTCCCCCGTCGGCAGAGCGTTAGCCGTTACGAGTACCGGTGATACGGGTTCGTGGCGTCGGCCTGTGAGACCATGCCGCCGGCGAGAGTAACCTCGCGGAACGTGCCCAAACGCTCCAGCTTCGGTGCCTGGTACATCCAACCCTCCCTTGAGAGGTGGTTTTCCGGGAATTCCCGGCAAATTACGGCCGGCATGGCCGTAGCTGCAAGCCTGCGGCGGTGCCGGACGTGGAAATCGTCACGTCGGGCATACCTCACTGCACAAACCCTACCGCTGGCACTTTGATCTCGTTGGCGTGCGCCGCGCTCGATGCGACCGACGTCACATCACGGGCGCGGAGCCACATTTCGGTCAGAAAGGCAACGAACAGATATGCACCGCCACCCCCGCCGCCACTTTTGTATTCACGCCACGCGTGTTGCAGCGCCGCACCATCAACGATGCCCCGATCGGCCAGGATCGAGTGCGAGAACGCGTCGGTAACCACGCCGTCCGGGTCACCGCGGAACGACCGCGCGAAGTACCCGGTGAGCACGCCTGTTTTCGCCCCGCGGGGCGCGAGCACGCTGGCAGGCAGGAGTGCGTGCGCCGATTGGCGCAGCAGGTGCTTCACGGCGCCGGCGGAGGCACGCTCACGGCGCGGTCGCCGAAGCGCGAACCGCACGATGCGCTGATCGAGGAGCGGCGCGCGGAGCTCGACGCCCTGCTCGAGCGCCATCGCGGAGAACCCGGTGAGCACGCGCGGAATCGTTGGATTCCCCAACGATCGACGGGTCTCCGCCGACGCGTGTCCGCCCACCTCCAGCTCCGCCTCCGCCTCCGCCTGCCGCTCGACGAGGGAGTGCCGTGCCACGAAGCCCGCGTCCAGCCACGTCGGTAACGCGATGCTCGGAGTCGTCCGGCCCCTCGCCCGCCGCACGTGCGCGGCCAGCTCGGGGCGAGCTACCCTGTGCCACAGCTCGCGTACCCCCGAGCCGTCGAACGCGCGCCATTCGCGACGCAGCTCGCGCCACCGACCGTTGCTGAACAGATCACGGAGAAACACCGTCGAGACGGCGAACAACTGATCGCCCCCATCGCCGTAGAGCGCAACCCGCGAGCCCTGCCGGGCAGTCGCGCCTAACAAGGTACGAAGCCAATTCTCGAACGCGTGCTGGAACGGAATGTCAGCGCGGGCGGCGTGCTCGCGGGCGTTGGCCAGCATCGGAATGTCGTCGATCGACACCCACGTTGGACGCGTGGACCAGAACGCCGTGATCTCCTCGATCAGCTCATCTTCTCGTCCCGGGTCCCCGGGAGGATAGCTGACCGATACGGGCGAGAGTCGACGGAACCCGCGGCGCTCCAGCGCGTCGTTCCCGACGCCAAACATCACTGGCGAGTCATAGCCGCCGCTCAGCCAGATCGTGGTCGGACCGGAGACCGCCCGCCGCTCGACGATCGCGTTACCGAGCAGATCGCGAAGCTCTTCACTCGCGGCGTCGAACGACTCGGTCGAGTCGGTGTCCTCCACCACGAGGGTCCAGTGTTTAGCGACGCGCACCTCACCCGAGCCATCTCGGACGAGCGTGTGGGCAGCCGGGAGCGCGCGCACGGCGACATAGGGCGTGCGCTCGTGGCCCGCCAGGCTGTACCCGACGATCTCTGCGAGCGCCGCGTCATCGAGCTCCCGGGAACACGCGGGGTGCGCGACAATCGCGCTCACCTGGGAAGACACGATCAGACCCGCGCCGATCTCTGCGTAGTACAGAGGGCGTCGACCCATGAAGTCGCGAGCCGCGAACGTCCGATGCCGGGCGTGGTCGCGAACGACGAAGGCATAGTCGCCCTCGAGGTGCCGCGTACAATCCGCGCCCCACGTCCGATAGGCCGCGGCGATGAGATGCGCTGGCGTCCGACCAGCGGGTTTGACATTGGCACCGCCGAGCGCACGCATCAGGTCTTCGCGATAGTAGAGCGTCGCGTCAGCGGCAACGGTGAGGTCACCGTCCTGAACGATGAGCCCGGGGCCGGAGAATTCATCCGCCAGCTCCCAGTCGAACCGGGCGACCGCCATCACCGACTCGTTGTTGCGCCACACCGCGTAGCGATCGCCGCGCGAGGCCAGCATGGCCATCGGTCGCACGAGGCCCGGCTCCGCGAGGAGGCGTCGCGAGGGGTCGATCACGGCAAAGAAACCACTCATGAATGCTGGGTGGTATCGAGCGCGGGACGCGAAACGTCTGACTTCATCTCGAGAGCGATGGGCGAACCTACAGGGGACTGCGAACTGGACCGTGCACGGCCAGTTGCAGCGTATATGCCGCGCCGCATCCCCCGACACGGGACGCCGTGACTGTTTAACTCGTCGTGAGACCGCGGCTTACGGTGCCGGCTAGGCTCCGGCTACGCTAAACGGTGGTCAGGCGGCGCGCGAGAGTGGCGTGTCGTCGACACAACCGTGGACGCGGCGCCATACGGCGAGGGCTGCGATGAAACGCGAGTGGGAGAAGCGCCCATTGCGTGCGCCTCCACCGCGAACGCCGGGAAACGCTAGCCGCCTGAGCGGAGGAGCGCGCGAATGTAACCCGGCGAAGCCAGAAGCCGGCGTACTCGCTCTCGCCTCGGCAGCAGGTGAACCGGGGCTGGCTCCTTGGGCGGTACGACGAAGTCCGGCTCTTCGTCCCATGGCCTCACATCGCCATGACCGCTCCACGAGGGCATCACCGCGAGCTCCCACAGTGCGTGCTCGAGCGCGATGGAAGGGCACGCACCGTCCAGCGGAAAGAGATTCCGCATGAAGTGCCGCTCGACGGCCCGCAAAACGTACGCGTTCCGCGGCGGCTGCAGCTGCCTCATGACTTCCGCCGGCACCGCAACCCGGGCGGCCATGTCAGCGATGCGCAGCGTCCAATAGCACGACGTCGCACCGCGCGCCGCGCGCGCGACTTCGCTGAAGGCCGTCCAGTCGACCGCCGGATGGCGCGAGAGCAGATCGATGTCACGGACCGTCCGCCAGACCCCGAAGCGGCCGTGGTGCGACCAGAGGAAGTGCAGGCAGGCGTGCAGGAGTGAGTGAATCGGACTGGGAACGAACACGTTCGGAAACGCGGCGCCTAACGGGCGGGCATCCGCCCACAGATCGGTCACGTCGAAGGCGAACGGCTGGCGCTCGGGGAATAGCGCCGTGTGAACCTCGAGCTGCAGGTCGGGCGCACGGCCATCGCGTAAAGGGGGGAGATGGTGGTGGTGCTCGTACGCCGCGTCGGGAATTCCACCAACGATCTCACGCCACCCCGTGTCGAGCATCACGCGACGCGCCACACGCGCGTTACTGGAATCGACGAGCAGATCGATATCCGACATCGGCCGCTGACGAACGCCGGCGTACACCGTGTGGGCAAGCGCCGCTCCCTTGAGGAGCAACACGCGGATGCCTGCGCCGTGCAGCGCGCCTAGCGACTCGCGGAGGCGCGAGTCGAGGTGCAGCATCGCAAAGTCCGAGACGAGAGCGAGCCGACGCATCTGCTCCAGGACCTCGGGCGGGATGATATCACCAGCCAGCGTGCGCAGCCGCGGGTATATCACGGGCACCGCCCGCTCGACCTGCGCCAGCCCGAGCAACCGCTGCCAGTCGATTTCACCGCGCGCGAGTGCCGCGACGGCAGGATCGTTCGCCGCCCCGCCTGCGGTCAGCAGCAGGAGCTCCTCTTCGGCCGGGACGGCCGGGAGCCTGCGCGCTGGCGCTAACTCCGCTGCGCGTGCGATGGCGTCGCCCTGCGGGGCAGCCGTCGCGCTCACAATACGAGTTCCGGGGAGAAGCGGATCAGCGTGCGATTCATGAAGCCATTCCCGTGTGACAGAGTGCGACGATGGTGCGGCCGGCCGGGAGCCTAACGCCACGGCGAACCGCCTGCCCCTCGAGGCGAAGCCATGCGCGCTTCATGGCAGACGACCACGACGTGTGGTCGCGACTCGTGGCAAGGATGCCGTGGTAGTCGCTCGCTTGCACACGCCGCGCGCGCAGCTCCCGTGGTATCTCGGCCAACCCCAGCATCGCGTTCAGACGGCTCAAGCGCCTCACCTCGAATCCTGCGGCCCGGAGCTTATCGCGCAGCTCACGCGGTTCGTAGCGATGAAACTGATATGCGTGATCATCCGCCGTCGCCGGAAAGCTCTGAGCGTTCGTCCTGACGAACAACCAGCCGCCGGGCTTGAGGACGCGGCGCATCTCGCGGAGGGCGTCCACATCGCCGCCGCCGAGCGGCACATGCTGCAGCACGTCGAGTGAGACCACGACGTCCGCAATACCGGACGGATATGGGAGTGCCAGCGCCGACGCGCGGACGATCTCGAATCCCGATTGCGAGGCAGCCGTCACCGCGTCCGGCGAGATGTCGCAACCGAGCGTCCGCCAGGCACGGAAGCGCTGACCAAACCATGTGAGCGTCTGTCCCGACCCGCATCCGACGTCGAGTATCGTGCCGCTCGCGGGCAGCTGGACATCGGCCAGCAGCATCGCGGCGACATCGCGCATCGCGGCGTTCCACCAGCCACTCGTTTCGAGCTCGCGCAGCCGCGCGTAGTACTGGGGCGTGAAGATGCGTGGCGCCGTCATGCCGCGACCCCATGTGCTTCCAGCAGCGGCCCCGACGCCCGGAGTACAGCCCTCACGAGCGGTAACCGGCGCGCTCGCTCGTACGCCCGACCCGCCCATTGCGCTCCGCCGAGGCGTGCGCGCTCGGTCGCGAGCAGCGAGGCCGGCTCAACGTGCACGCCGGTGAAGCCAGCGCGGCGCATGCCGCGTCGCAGTTCGCGCGACGAGAGTGGATGGTGGTGTGCATACCCCTGCCCGCCCCGCCAGCGCACGTACCGGTCGGCGAGCCGGCGCGGCACGAACCCGACTCCCCATACGCCCACGTGCGGCTCAGCGAGCATTGTAAAGCGGTTCACCGTACGGAGCCTGACGTCGCCACGCGGAACCAGCACGCGCTTCGATTCGGCGAGCACCTGCTCGGCGTCCCGACAATGCTCGAGCGTTCCAACCGAAACGACGCGCGCGAACGTGCGATCCGAAAACGGAAGGTGCTCGGCATTGCAGCAGATGAAATCGACCTGGGTCCCAGCGAGCTCCGCCCGCCGCCGCGCGACAACGAGCCACCGCATGGCCACGTCGATCCCAACGGCACGAATGCCGTGGTCCGCCACTGCACATGCCAGGTCACCGGTTCCCGTACCGACATCGAGCCACGGACCTGCCGGTCGACCTCCGGGCAGGTCGAGGCGTTCGACCCACTCTCGCGATCGCGCACCCGCATTCATGACGTGATGCACGAAGCGCGACGCCTGCTCGACGGCAGTTCCCGGAGTCATGGACCAATACGTGCGCACCATGGCCTCCAACGACGCGCCGCGCGAGCCCTTCTCGAGACGCCGCGCCTTCTCGCGATCGTCCTCGAGGCCGATCCACGGATCGGCTTCCAGGCGGAAATCCGCGATTCCGAGAACGACCGGATAGTGCACGCTGCAGCGCTGACAGTCGAACGCCTCGGCTTGCGCGGCGAGGCCGCCTCGACACCGCGGGCAGACGACGCCTAACGATTCGTGCCACGCCAGCGCGGCGGTGCTCACTTCGCCTCTCCCGCGTCGGGCTTCTTCGTCGGCACCGGTGGCCACATCTCCACGCCGACCTCCGCGTACGCCTGCGTGGTCGCGTCGGGCATTGGCTCTCCGAACAAGTGATGGAGGGACCACCCGTACAACACCGCAAACCCGTTGTTCAGGTAATAAAGCGTGTGCAGTGGCGCGACCGCGAGCGCGAACAGAACGCCGCGCGTGCGGAAAAAGAAGCCGTACAGGGGCCGGTTGAGAATCAGCACCATCGAGAACGCGATCGCAGCCCAGATCGCTGGCACCCATGTGCGCCAGATTGCCGCGCCGAGCAACAACAGCATGGAGACCCAGACCAGCACCGTGTTCAGCTTCTCGACCGTGCGCAGGTTCAGCGTCTGCGACTTAGTCGCGATCCCCTGCTGAATGAGCATGCGCGTCCACGGAACGCCGCGGTCACGGAAGTCGCCGGTCACGAAACCGCGCAAAGTCCAGCGTTTGAGATGCGTGCACTGGATATCCGGCCTCAGGATGATGCGATGTCCGAGCGAGCGAACGCGGTGGCCGAGCTCGACGTCCTCGATCTGCGGTCGCGGGTACGACCATTCATCGTACCGGCCCGCCTCGATGAACACGTCGCGGCGAATCGCCCCGCACCCGCCCCAGAACGTCTCGGCCTCACCGGCACTCTGGGAGTGGACGAAGTGATGCAGGAGGTTACGGTATTGCGACACGAGCTGCGGCGCTTCGGGCTGGGTGTCGTACGCGCCGAACACGGCGCTGACATCGGTCTCGTGCGCGAGGACTGAGGTGAATTTCCGAAGCGTGTCGGTGTGAACGCAGACGTCAGCGTCGACGAACACCACGATTTCACCGCGCGCCAGCTCGACGCCGCGGTTGCGCGCGTAGGCTGGGCCGCGCGGACGATCCGGGAGCCGCACGACGGCGTCCGCGAACTCTGCGGCAATGAGTGCGGTGGCGTCGGTGCTCGCGTCGTCCACGATAATGAGCTCCCACGATCCCCGGGGCATCTCGCTCGCGCGCAGCGCGCTGAGACACCGGGGAAGGACCTGGGCGCCCTGATACACCGGTACAATGACCGACATGAATGGCGTCGTCACGGCGATCGGCCCTCGGTCACATCGTGGAAGTGCCGCCGGACGAGGCGCGCGCCGGCCCGCCAGCTCAAGTGATATCGGAACCTCGCTGTTCCCCATCGTTCCAATTGCCCGTGCTTTCTCAGGTAGAACATGTCGATTCGGGGCAGCAACGCGCGGGCCTCGTTCTGAGCCACCCAGCGCATGTCGGTCGTACAGCCCCACGCGAATCGCGTCGCGACGATACCCACGGCGGCGTCACTGACGGCTCCGTACGGGTACGCAAACGTCACGGGCGTGTGACCGATCTCCAGTTTGATGCGCTCGGCCCCGCCGACGACCTCGTCCTGCAGGCGGCGATTCGTTAGGCGCGTGAGGTTCACATGCGTGCGTGTGTGTCCTCCGATTTCGACGCCCTGGGCCTGCAGCCGCCCGAGCGCGTCCCAGCCGAGCAGCGGCAGCTCCGGAACGCCGCGGTCGGGACGCTCCGGCCACCGGTTCGTCTTGCCCGCGGCGTCGGCGACGACGAAGAGCGTGGACGGCATTCCGTGGTCCGCGAGTAGCGGGGCGGCGATGTCGCCGAAGCTCACGAACGCGTCGTCGAACGTCAGGGCAACCGCGTCGGCGTCGCTGTGCATTCGCATCAGCGTATCGAGCGTCACGACGCGGACGTGGCTCCGCGCGAGCCACGCGATCTGTTCCCGGAATACCTCCTCGGAGATCGAGATCACGGAGCCCGACTCGTCGATGGAGTGATACGTGAGAATCGCGCGCATGGCGTGCTACGTGACCGCGACCGCTGGGGCGGCCGCTGTTGCCGGGAAACGGCGCGCGATCGTCCGCTCGATGATCTCCAGATACCGCGGCACGATCGCGTCCTCCGACCAAGTCGTCTCGTATGCGCGGCGTCCCGCCGCGCCCAGCAGGTCGCGGTAGGCACGATCCGATGCGAAGCGTTCGAGCGAGCGTCGGAGGTCGACGGCGTTGTCGAACAATTCGCCGCCGCCGGCATGTCCGACGATCTCCGGGAACGGCCCGATTCGTCGCGCCACGACCGGGGTACTCTGTCGGAACGCTTCGACGAGCGTGTTGCCGAAGGTTTCGAAGCACACCGACGGAGCGATGTGCGCCACGGCATGTCGATACAGCGGCGCGAGCCGCTCGGGGCTCAAGTGGCCGAGAAACCGCACGTGTGGGGAGTCGCTGGCGAGCGCGCGGAGCTCGCGTTCGTGCGACCCTACCCCGGCGATCAGCAGGTCTGCCGGCGCGTCGGATTGCCGAAACAGCGGCACGACGTCGTCGAGGCCCTTGATGCGCTCGAGTCGGCCGGCGTAGAAGAAGTACGGGCGCGGATGTGGGCTCACTGATGGCGCGCCCAAGGCTCCTTCGTCCTCGTCGAACACGATCGGCGGCAGCACTTCCATGTCGCGCGGGAACCCGAACTCGCGGTGCTTGTCTCGACTGAACTCGCTGAGCGCGATGAACGTGTCGACGTGGGGAAGCGATCGCTCGAGCAGCCCGGTGGTTCGCCAGAGCTGCGGCGGCCGCCCGTATCGCAGCGAGCACCTGACGCATTCCCGCCCCGTACAGGGTTCGCGACGGTGGCGCCACAGGACGTGTGTGGGACACACGAGCCAGTGCTCGTGTGCCGTGTAGACCGTTGCAGAGCCGCGAGCGAGCTCGAACAGGCCGGGGCCGCCAACCAGCGACACGTTATGAAAATGCACGACGTCGAACTGTCGCTCGGCGAGCAGCGCGGCGATCTCCGCGCGGTGGACGACGGGACGTCCGAACTGGTGCGTGAGAAGCACCGACAACACCCGGAGCGAGCTGCGCAGCGTGACGACTTCGACACCGTCGGTACGCGCGGCCGCGGTGGGCGCTGGGTAGCCTAACGACGTGTACGAGTCGGCGTCGTGAACGACGGTCACCTCGTGGCCGGCGCGCACGAGCGCACGGCAGAGACGTTGGAGCGTGATGCCGTCACCGCCGTAGCTGTAGGGCGGGTAGAACGTCGAGAACATGCAGAACCGGAGCGCGCCGGTCACGCGGCCGCCTCCACCAGGGCGTCGAGCGCCGCTCTCGCGCTCGCCGTCCAGCTGAGTGAGTTGGCCCGCGCCAACGCCCCGGCCGCGAGCGCACGGCGATGCGGCTCGTCGGTCGCGAGGCGCCGCATCGCGGCGCCTAACGCTACTTCGTCCCTCGGCGCGGTGAATATGCCGCCGCCTGCGAGCAGCTGCGGGAGCGGGCTCTCGGTGGTGGCGATGACCGGGACGCCGCACGCCGCCGCCTCGACCGCCGGCAACCCGAACCCCTCCGATTCCGACGGCAACACGAGAGCGATCGCGCCCGACAACAGATGACGCAGCTCATCGTCTGGCACGTACCCGGCCCACCGAACCTGGTCCGCCGTGCCGCATCGCGCGATCTCGTCACGGATGCGCTGGTGCGCACCGTAGAATGGATCGTCGTCCACCGCGCCGACGAGCACGAGCATCGGCGCATCGACGAGGTCCCCCACGAGCGCCGCGTGCGCACGCACGATCGCGTCGACGTGCTTGTGTGGGTTGAAGCCGCCCACGTACGCAAACCAGCGCCGGCCGTCGGGAATCCCGGCGCGCCGCGCGGCCGCCATCACGTCCTCCGCCGACTCGCTCGGCTTATAGACCGCCGCCGCCGCCTCCACCGCGATGCGAATGCGATCGCGTCGCACCCCCAGCGTCCGGCTGACCTGGGCCGCCGCGTAATCGGACACGGTGAGCACGAGGCGTGACTGCGCCAGCGCCATCTGCACCTTCATGCGCCAGAAGAGCCGCGCGCGCGACGAAGGGAGCGTGAGATGGGGAAAGCGATCGGCAATCGCGTCATGAAACGTGACGACCGCGGCGAGGGTCGGGGGCAGCGGGAAATACGTGTAGACCGACGGCGAGAAAAACACATCGAGCCCCTCGCGCGCCACCGCTCGCGTCATCCGCCACATGTCACCGAGCGAACGACTGCCGTTCGCACTCGCTGCGGTCGTTGGTGGTGCCGTCTGCGGCACCACGACCATGCGCACGCCAGCCCCGGACAGATCGAAGCAACGCGACGAGCGGTCGTCGACGAAGCACACGAACTCGTGCGATGCGCCCTCCACGACCATCGCGCGGAGCAATTCGCGCGCGAATCGCCCATACCCCCGGGCATTTGCCCAGCACGTCGCATCAACGCCGATGCGCATCAGGTATCGAACCCCGTTCCACCCACGTTCGCGTGCGGAGCACGCGAGGTCAACACGGCGAACACCTCAGCACACCTTGGCCAGCGAATCGCCGGGACCGGCGACGTAGCCGACCATCTCGCCGAGCGCCCATGAGACCACGAAGACAGCAAGCAACGGCAGCGACCGAACGAGCTCGGAACGGTGCCGGCGCTTCGCCACGACGCGCGATACCGTTCGAAAGAACAGGAGCGGCGGAAGCGCCAGCGCGGCCGCGCCATACCCGAGGCGCTTCGGAAGCCGCGCGCCGGCGACCCGCGCCCCGGCGTACGACCGCGCGTACAGGTATCGCTGCGAGAGATACTCGCCCATCGTGTAGTGTTTTTTGTGGCCCACGGCAATCTGCGGTCGGCATACCAGCGACACACCATCGCGACGCATCGCGTCGTGGAGTCGATTCTCCCACTGACCCCGACCAAGGACTGACTCGTACCGCCCGAGCAACGCGCGCGGGTAGACCACGTTGTTGCCTGGGAGCCAGTCGGCAGGACCCTCCGGAAGCGGGGTTATGCAGTGACTGTACTCACACAGGAAGGCGGCCCAATCCACAAGGCGATCCACGGCGGCGTTCTCGATGGCGCCGCCGACTACGACGTCGGCTCCGGCCTGGGCGTCGAGGAGAGCGCGCGCCCACCCCGGCGGAACGATCACATGATCCTCGATGACCGCTACGGACCTGCCTCGCGCCTCGCGAAACGCGAGCGCACGGAGATCGGGAATCGTCGTCGCCGCTGGTGCCTCCAGCACGCGCACCCACGGATGCGTCCTTCGAACCTCTGCTCGGAGCGACTCGCCGCACCGATCAGCGACGAGTACCTCGAGGTCGACGTCCGTTCGTTGCCGGGTAAGCGCCGCAAGACAGTCCATCAGGTCGCCGAGGCCGTTCACCGAGGGAACGACGACGGTGAGCGATGGTTCAGTCATCGCCAGCCGGTTTCGGCGCGAGAGCATCCGCCGGCCCGCGCAGATATCCGACGCCCTCGCCGATCGACCAGGCCGTGAGGAACAACATTGTCGCCGGCAGCGCGCGGAGGAATGTTCCCCATCGCCCGCGCGCCGCCGCCCGCGCGACGCGCCACGTGAGCAGCGCCGGCAACAGCGGACTCACCATGAGCAGAAACCAGCGACGCGCACCTGGTTCCTCCGACAACCGCTTGCGCGCGAAGTCACGGCCATGCTCGTAGCGGTCGACGCAAAAGGCAGTCACGCTGTAGGTCTGGTTCTGATAGATCGCAGCGGTCCTCGCGAACCGAAGCATGCTGCCCCGCGCAACGAGCCGCGTATGGGCCACGTTCTCCCACTCGCCATCCTGCGCCCAGCCGATCACGTCGGCAATGACGTGGCGCTTGTAAGCGACGTTGGCGCCGGTCAGCAGCGGCGTGCCCTGGGCTGCCTCCGGCCGGTCGCTGGAGAAAAAACCGTATTCGGCAAAGTACGCTGCCCAGTCGACGACACGTGACCGACGTGCGTTGTCCATTCCGCCGCCGACTACGTCGGCATCGCTATTGGCGCTTTGCGTGAGGGTCTCGACCCAGTTGGCATCGGCGACACAATGGTCCTCCGTGAGTGCCACCACGTCGCCTGACGCTTGCGCCATACCAACAGCGCGCAACTGCGGAATCGAGGCTTCGGCCGGCGCCGTCACGAATCGCACACCGGGGTAGGTCTTCGCCAATGCCGCGACGTCGGCAGCGCTCCCCGCGCGTGCGACCAGCAGTTCGGCATTCAGTCGCTGACACTGGCCGAGCAACGACCCGAGGCATGCGTGGAGGAGCGTCTTGTCGCGGTTCGACGCGACGACGACCGACACCGTAGGGGCGGACCCGCGCTTGGGGCCGCGCCCGAGCGGCCGCGCCACGTCGCTGTCCAGTCGGCTGGGCGAAGACATCGTTAGGCGGGCCTCGGGAGAGGACTCGGCGCGGGCGCCCCACCGACCGCGCCAACCGCCTCACCGACGGCCCAGCAGCCGGCGAGTACGAGGAAGGCCGGGAGCGCGCGCAGGAAACGCCCGCGGTGCTCGACCATCGGGCGCACGCGCCGCCAGGCACGGAGCGCCAGCGCGAACGGAACGAGCGGAGTGCCGACGACGATCAAGACCGGATTGCGTCGAGTCCGAGAGACACGCCATGCCCCAGCGTGGCGACCATGATGAAACCGGTGACGGGCGATGGTGGCAAAGGGGAACGATCGGCCGTAGCGGGCCGTCGCACCTGGCACAATCGCGAGCGAGCCGCCCGCCGCGTGAAGCTGGCGGTGGAATTCCACTTCCCAGAAGCCGTCATCTGAGTTCTTCACGAATCGCCGAATCGCCTCTCCGTCATAAGCCGCGTTGTCGGCGGGAATCCCCGGGACATCGCGCCACGTTTGCGTCGGTTCCTTCAAAAACTCGGAATATCGGAGATAAAACACTGCCCAGTCGGTAACGGAGGTCGCATCGCCGAGATCGAGTCGACCGGCGGCGCCGGTGTGACCCGCTCTGAGCGCCGCTTCCAAGTGCTCAATCCAGCTCGGCCCTACCTCGAAGTGCCCCGTTGTCAAAGCAATCACACGCCCGGTTGACCGGCCTATCCCGGCCGCCCAGAGCTCGGGTGTGAGCGTTCCTGGCGCGCAGCGTATGACGGCCGCGCGTCCCAGTTCCCGCTCCGCAATGTCCGCGCTCGTATCGCGTGACGCATCGACTACGATCACTTCCGAACACTTCCCTTCGAGCGCCCTTCGAACCGACTCGATGCAGCGCTCGATCGATCGTGCCGATTCCACCGACGCGATGATCACCGAAACATCGACCATGGGCATCGCGCACTGGTGAAACCGCCCTTCTTTACATAATCGAGAACAAATGCCGAGCTCGGCGCGTCGTGAGCAGAATCTAACCCACCGCCGCAAGCGCGCTCGGTGTATTTCGAAAGGCCTATGTGCAAGGATGGCGCCCCAGCATGTGTTTGCGACGGCTCACGGACTTACCAGCTATCTGAAATACCAGAAAGGGTTTGGCCGCAAGACGAAGCGCCGACCGCGGTCCGGAAACGATACGGCCGCTGAGCCCCTGTTGTCTTCACGCCACAACTCTGGGGCGCTCGAAACGGTGCGCGTCGCCGAACGATCTCGCGCGAATCGACTCGAGTGCACAGAGCGGCTTACCGGGCAACGAGCTGCTGCGAACGCCGGCCCTGCGGGAACGAGCTGCGCGTTGGTCGGATGTCCGCGTTAGCCATCTCTCGTTTCGTGATGTCCGTCACCGACCACATGATCGCCAGCTGCATGTAGAGAAAGCTCAACTTCGCGAACGAGCCGAAGACGCCGGCCAACATGAAGGCCAGGAGCCCGAGCTCGAGCGCCAACAGCTGGTTTGCCCGGGGCGTGCCGCGCGCGAGCCGACGAGTGCGCTCGGATGTCACGGCGACCACGCCGACCGTGGAGAGGAAGAGCAAAAGGCCGGGGATCCCCGTCTCGGCGGCGACGTTGAGATACGTGCTATGCGTGTCGCGGAATCCGAGCGCGGCGTCGGGCACCCCCACGCGCGGCGCGTACATGGCGTGACCACGCGGATACACCCCGAGGCCGATTCCGGAGACCGGATTCTCCTTGATGATCGTCCCGGCAACGCGCCAGATGTTGTAGCGAGCTTCGGCGGAACCTTCGGGGTCGGCCTCGATCACGTTCCCGCTCGCGAGGTTCTTCATGAGCGAGAAGCGCTGCCAGGCGGACGTCGGAACGAACGGCAGAATGACAATTGCCGCGGCGACCGCCACGAGGAGTGAGCGCACACGGCGCCCCTTCGTGTGCACGACGAAAAACAGAATGCCGGATACGACGAGCGCGATCAACGCCCCACGCGATTGCGTCAGCAGGATCATCAGCGGCAACCCGGCGACACCTGCGAGCGCTGCACGCTTGATCCACTTGTTCGTTTCGGTCAGCGCGACCGCGACCGAGAGCGCGAGGGGAAAGAACGTCAGCGCGGCGAGGTCGTTCGGGTTGCTGTAGATGTAGTTCCACAACGCCCGGCCAAAGACGGTATACCGCGCGATGAAGTAGTTCACGAACGTCCCGCGTGCCGGGTACAGCGCGAAGCATGCGAGGAAGAACACCATGAACACGCGCATCCGCCAACCGTCGCGCGTGACGTTGGCGATGACGAAGCAGATGACGAAGACCTTCGCAAGCACGATGGTCTGCGCGAGGGTGCCGGCTGGGTCGACGCTCGTCGTGTAGCTCGCCGCAGCCCACGCCACATAGGCCCCGAACAGGATCACGAAAAACGGAACCGTGACGCGGCGCTCCATGAGGAGCCCGAGGAGCGCCAGTATCATCGCCGGGATGACGAGCGGCAGACGATACGTCACGGCGGAAAAGAGGTACACCAGGAGGCCGACGAAGCTGGCTGACCAGGTCGCGGGATGCTGAGCCGTGCCTTTCAGAAACGATGCAATCAGCGAATCGCTGGTGGCAGAGACAGCGGCGCGGAGCCGTCCTCGCGGCGCGCGCACGACGGGCGCGGGCGCGCGCGGCTGCGCAGGCGTTGCGTCGACGACGGGCATCTGTGGTGGTGGCACCACATGACGCGCGCTTCGCCAACCACCCTGACGAGCTCTCATGGAGAGGAAGGATTCAAGACGCTTCGGGGAAACGCTCAGTGCAACGTAGCATGGGCGGCGCCCGGGAATGCAACCATCGCACCGTCGGAGGCGAACGGAACCGCGCTCGCTCGCTGGTAGGACTGGTACGAGCGACAACGCGTTTCATGTGTCCTTCGCGTCCGTGTACCATTCGTCAGGTCGCAGACGTTCCGCGTCTTCGCGCGTCTTCATCAGAACCCGTCCCGCTTGGAACTGACACCGTGTCATCTGCCGTGACCGACGCTCGCCCCGCGCCCGCCAGAGTACGGGACCGCGTCCATGTGGTGTTTTCGATAGACACCATGAGTGTCGGCGGGACGGAGATGAACGCGGTCCGCACGGCCGAGCGGCTTGACCGGCAGCGCTACCGGTTGAGCGTGGTGACGCTTCGCGGCGAAGGCCCGCTTGCCGAACGATACGAGCGGATGGGGGTGCCGGTCCTGCGCTTCCCGATCCGGAACCTTTACGGAACCGAGACAGTACGGCAGGGTGTTCGCCTCGCGCGATTCCTGCGCGATGAACAGGCGTCCGTGGTCCACTGTCACGACCAGTACTCGAATTTCTTCTCGGCGATGGCCGCGCGCTGGGCCGGTGTCCCGGTAGTTATCGCGAGCAAACGCTGGCTGCACTCACCATTGCGATATCGCCTGGCGAACGGCGTTGGGTTTCGCGCCGCGACACGCGTGGTCGCGAACAGCGATGCGGTCGCAGCGTCACTGCAGCGCGATGATCGGCTCGCACGTGATCGCGTGGTGGTGGTTCCGAACTTCGTCGACGAGGCAGCCTTCGACGCACCGAGTGAACACGTTAGGCAGTCGTGGGTCCGAGAGCTTGGCCTCGAGCCGAATGCGATCGTGGTCGGCATCGTGGCGTCCCTCTTGCCGATCAAGGATCATGCGACCCTGCTGCGAGCGGTGGCAGCGCTCATCTCCGAGTGGCCTGCGCTGCGTCTGGTCATCGTTGGCCAAGGCCCGGAGCTGGACCGGCTGCGCGCTCTCACCGACGAGCTCGGGATCACCCATGCGGTGCGTTTCGCGGGGCTCCGCCCGCAGGTTCCAAGCTTTCACTTTCTGTTCGACATTTCCGTGCTGAGCTCCGTCTCCGAAGGATTCCCCAACTCGCTCGTTGAAGCGATGGCCGCTGGACGGCCGATCGTCGCGACGGATGTCGGCGGCGTGCGCGATGCCGTGCGTCACGGCCAGACCGGTTTCCTCGTCGCGCCGGGCGACCCACCGGCATTCGCGGACGCGCTCCGGCTTCTGCTGCGAGACGCCGACCTGCGGCGCACGATGGGTGAAGCCAGTGCGCACCGCGCCCGCGAGGAGTTTCACGCCGCAACCGTCGTCGGGTCGCTCGAGCGACTCTACGAGCGACTGCTGGCGGATGCCGGTCAACCTTAGTGACCCGATCGATGCCTAACGTTATATCCACGCGCCGGCTCCTCAGCGCGGCGGCTGGACTCTCCGTCCTCCTCGGGTGTCCCGAGCGTTCCAGACCGCAATCGAACCCAACCACCGATTCCACCGTGCTGCGCGACGTGCGCGCGGCGATCGCCGCGACGCCGGCGCAGAACGACACGACGCCGCGCGACAGCATCGCCGAGCTCCCGCAATCGCAGGTCGATGTTCGCTCGGTGCCGCCCACGGGATCGACGATTCGTATCGGCCCGAACGACAACCTGCAGTCGGCGCT